>Ga0228711_1004751_pt1 | contig 20793 bp, 8 predicted proteins | sample MedpolnodulmetaG_2_FD_177996 | JGI IMG/M metagenome (GOLD analysis project Ga0228711, IMG submission 177996) | Root nodule microbial communities from Medicago polymorpha collected in Santa Monica, California, United States - brown nodules | ecosystem: Host-associated > Plants > Roots > Nodule... | reverse complement strand
ATACACTTTATCAAACTACAATTAACATCATATCCATAACCTAAACTAACTCAATAATCAATACAATTTTCATTTGGGCATTTTGTCAAACACTTTGTGTGCAAAGCATCAAACATACTCAAAATGTATTCATTTGGCACCATTCAAAACCAAATTTTTATGATACAATCATTTAAACAGAATAGGCAACAACTACATTCATTTATCAATACATAAACTACACATCCAATGATCAAATTGTCATATCATTCATAAACCCTAACCACATGCAAACTAATCAATTTTTTTTAAAAAAAACTTAACCTAAACAAACTAACATTAAGATTGCAATGATTAATGGTACTTACTTGTGATAATTTGGGGATGATTGGCTTGCAATTCGTTAAAATGGAATTTAGAGAGAATTTGGGAAGTTTTTGATGAAAAGAAGAAACTGCAAAACTGAGTTTATGCTTCTGTTTATGTTCAGTACGCATCGACAGTTAACTGTCGAGGTTTTCCTCGGTAGTTAGTTGCAGCCAGTTTTATTTTTCCTAGACAGTTAACTGCCGAGGGGCATTTTCGTATTTTATACGTGTTTCTCAGCCTAACAAGATGTGTGAACAACAGTCTTCTAACTTTTTAACTTATGGTTAAGATGCCTTATTTTATCATATAAAAGAAAATACTACTCCTATTTTTAGAAGAGCCAAATTTAATGTAGAAAGCAACAATAACGTTTTAGAAAAAATAAAAGAGAAAACAACAATAACATTATGAAAAGATGATGAAACGTGGCAGCAAATGAAAAGCTTAAGTAAATATCTCATGTGATGTGTGTTATCACTTGAACAAGAACACACTCTCTCTAAGGGGCGACTACATGATGCTTCATATATTTAGTCATAAAGCTATGGTCTTTCGAGTGGCGAGAGCCCCTAAATCACTATATTTCCGTCCCTGTATACAGGACCGTCTTAACAAATTCGTAGATCCGGTTTTAGTTTTTAAGGGATGTAAAAAAATTTAAAATTTTCGACCCAAAAAAAAAATAAGCACTAAAAAGGAAAAATGGGAAAAAGTAGACTGTGATGGGGACTTGAACCCACAACCAATCACTTGCGCATATATGACCTCACCACTTGAGCACTATAATCGAATGAAAATAATTTCACGTTAACTGTATATAAATATATGACCTCGCCACTTCAGCACTATAATTGAACTAAAAATATTTCACGTTAACTGTATATAAAATATAATTTTCGGAAAATTGATTTTCTTACATACAAAATTCCTAAAAAGCCTCCGGCAATAGTTAACTACCGTTCAGCAAATCGACAACAGCGGTAGTTAATTGTTGTTGCGTTCGTTTTGGGAATGCAGCAGCTTACATTCAACCTTGTTTTTATCATTTAACATTTTATCAACACTTTTTTTATCATTCAATATTTTTTCAACATATTTTTTTTATCATTCAACCTTTTTTTTTGGACGGTGGTCAACCTTTTTCAACATTTTTTTCCCCTAAACCCCTAATAAATACCCTCTCAACCTTCATCATTTCCTCACACCATCATCTCACATTCTCTCCTCCTCACTCTCCTCCCTCCCCTTCCTTCTACAACAACAATGTTGTTTTTCATCCTTGGCCTTTCATTGAAAGAGGCCTCTTTGAAAATTTGAAAATTTCAAGAGGTTTCTTTGAATTGATTTTACCCCATGATTTAGGGTTTACGGTTTGTGTGTTTTCTAAGATTCTTTTTATATCTTTTTCTGGTGGTTTTTTTTAACTCAGATTTAGTTTTACCCCATTGCAAATGCATCGTTATATTAATAAAATAAGATTTTATATCTATTACTTGTGTTCCTTTATTTTTGTTTATATTTGCATTTATTTTATGATTGTATATGGAATAAATAAATTCGAATAAAATTGTGTATTAAAGAATAAATAAATTTGAAAAAAGAGTAATTAAACTCAGCGTGAATTCGAATAAAAATTGCGTATTAAATAAATTCAAATAAAGTTGCGTATTAAATAAATTCGAATAAAAATTACATTACATTACATTACATAAAGTTCCTAAATATGTCCTACCATTACATTACATTCGGGTAGAGATATGTGGTACAACAATTGTCTTACCTCTAAAATTGGATAAATTCAAACCTGCTAAACAACAGTTGTCAAACATTCACCCGAAAGTTTTATTGTTTCGTTCAAAAGATTAAATTCTTGTTAGTTTGCTGAAGATGTTGGTATTGAAGTGTCAAAATATTAAGAGAACACAACATGTATTACGCAAAATCAGATATATATGTTATCACATCGAATTCCCTCGTATAAGACGAGTCACCACATAAAGAATGAGGTGCATGAAGTAGATAAAATAGTCACAAGGAAGGGCGTTTGAATTGTGACCCTTTAAAAATTAAACTTGAGGCTTAAAAGTTATTCTCAAGTTATAAACTTGAAATGGTTAAGTTTGACAGATAGACTTCAGAACGTTCTGAAGTGTTAGTGTAAAAACAGTTTAAATAATTAAATGTGTATGTGTGTGTTGTGTTTATTGAAAGAAAGAGTAAAGGGAAGAGAAGAAGAACACACAGAAATTTATAGTGGTTCACCTAATGTGGGTTAGTCCACTCGTCACAATCTTGTGAGATTTTCCACTGTGATGCTTGAGATAACTTCTCAAATCCTGCACCTTACAATCTTGTTCACCTGAACAATTACAACAACTGTATTCTCTAAGCCTCAGCAGGCTTACACCTTTCTTGTTAAGTTACCCACTTAGACTTTACACCTTTCTGCTCAAACTAACACTTTAGTAACCCTAAAGCTAGATGAGACTTTGTTTACAATTTGTATGGAGTTTGAATGATTTGAATCAGACAAGAGAAGAATGAAAGGAGAGATTTATCTTTAAAAAGATAAGAGAAATATTGATGCACACTTTTAAAGACTTTTGGAATCTTTGTGAGATCAATGTTTTTGCTAAAGCTTCAAACACTCTTATGTTGTTTTCTTGTATGCTTTTTGCAAAGGTGTGTGTTATCCTGAGGTCTTAATCTCTATTTATAGAGTTCTTGAGCCTTTGTAGCCGTTGGAGAGTGACCAATGGTCTTGTGCCACGTGTCCTGGGACCTACCAACATTCACTAGAAATTCGGGGCAAACTGAGATACTTGAGAATGTTGTTGTGTTCATCATGATCTTCATCTGGGTTCATGTAGATGAACGGTCATATAAGCATATGGGCTTTATCAAATGAATGTCACATGGATTTGTGGGTTGTACTATAAAGATTGTTCTTGTACGACTTCAGAATGTTGTTAGATCAGATCTTCTTTGAAATTTGTCTTGGAAAATGTGCAGGATCTCATAAAGTGGAGTTGACACTTCACTTCCATGCTTTATGGGATTTGGTTAGCTTTGTACAGTACCAACTCCCTTATGTGTCGAATTCCTGTTGAATCAGACTTGATCTAGCTTTTGGATTTGCTTTTTACTTTCCAACCACTGTACTGTTCATGTTAGAAAAAGCATGGAGCAGGATCAAACTTTCTGAACTCAAGGGATTTCAGAATGTTCCTTTTGTTTCACTTAGGATGATTTGTAAGACACTTATTTGATGTAATCAAATCCTAATAGTTAAACATTGATGAAGTGCAGCATGGAAAACATCTAGGATGATATTCTTAATGGAATATTCCTAATGTTTTGTACTTCAAATGTTCATAGTCTTGAATGAACATTGAAGATGCCCTTTTTTACTCCAATCCAATAAATGCCTTTATTCCTTGATTGATCTTAGTCAATGTACTTTATTGACTTTTATTTAAGTCACGTGACCCTTGCATGTTCTTTATTTGGTTCATGAATTTCTAGGCTTGGTTCTTGATGTTCATCATGAACAACCTTCTGAACTCCTTTTACTTTTTGAACTCTAATTGAGTTCTTAAGTCTTTATGTCCTTTGATTTCTTGTTTCTTGGTATGAATTAAACTTTGTTCCTGTCTTGATTAAACACTCAAGAGCACAAGTTAAATACCAACAAATTAATCAAAGTCCATTAATTCCTTAATCATCAAGGTTTGTTATCTTTAAAATTAATTAGGGATTTTGCCCCAACAGTGCATTCCGTGACACACATCTTATATGAAGGAATTCGATATCATAACTTATATAGCTGATTCTGCATAATACATGTTCCGTTCTCTTAATCTTTTGACACTTCAATACCAACATCTTCAACAACTAACAAGAATTTAATCTTTTGAAAGGAACAATAGAACTTTTGGGTGAATACTTGAGAGTTGTCTTTTAACAGGTTGAGCTTATCAATTTTTAGAGGTAAGACAATTGTTGTAGTTGGAAGGTGCATTCCCTACCTAATCACGATCTTCTGGCGGAATCAAACTGTTGAGAATATCTTCAGTTGATCTCTGCAACGTGACAAACATATCGATCACCAGAACCATGTTGTGCTGCCAAAAAATCGAGAACATGCTCCTCACGTCGTCATCGTTCTTTAATTCTAGACGACTGAACGTTATTCTCCCGTCGTCCAACGTTGGACGTTCATACCAAATGTATTTCACCCTCCTTGTGTCTCCGGGGTTGAGTCCTTGGTTGATTTCATCCAGTTGATCCTTGAGACCTTTTAACGTCACATTAATGTACCGGACGTTGAACATCTAAGGATTTCCACCTTTCAAGCGTATGCAAACACTGAACAAATCGGTCATTGTTTCAAACCTACCTACACCATAAAAAATTAAACAATCAATAAAAAACTCATTCAAACATTTCATCAAACACTTGGAGTGCAAATTATAGATAAACCCTAAAAAACCTAAATAAACCCTAAAAAAAATATATAACTCGAAAAAAATATAAATTTAAGCAATATAACTCCATTATAACAAGTATTCATAATATTTGTTAATAGCATTTCAGATCTATAACATAACTCTATTAAAATAAATAAATCAAAATTTAAAAATAAAACTACAACCAAATTTATAAACATATATACCAACTAAAATGTATGATAATAGCCTAAGTGATTACTTACTTGTGATTTAGTGACAAAATTTTTGGATGATTTGGTAGAGTTTTTTTAGAGAGAGCGTGAAAATTGAAATTTTTAGAGAGTAATGAAAGAGTGGCTGGAAGCTGAGTTTTGACTTGAATATGTATCATGCACAGCGATAGTGGCCGCATCGGTAGTTAATTACCGCTGGAGGGTAATTTTGTATTTTCCATGTGTTATTAGAAACTAATAGATGTCAGAAAACAATTTTCTAATTTTCGTGCCTTACATATTAAAAAAAAGTATTTCAGGCCCCAAAAAAATTGAGGTCCGGTGGCATAGCCTAGCCTCGACGGGATATGGGTTAGCCCTGCCTGTATATATAAAGAGGTTGATCATAATAGATAGATGTACGATAGACATATCTTGAACACAAAGTTGTCATAACATGACATTAACATGAACATAAAATGGTCATTAGGGGAAAAAATGAAACGGAAATTTAGAGTGGATGAAAACATCATTTTTCATTAGAGATTAAAATCAAAATTTACTATATTTTGCGGACGAATTTTTTGTACACGTTAATAAATGAAAGGATAAGTATAATATTTTTTTAATAATATATATTAGTAGTTAGTTTGTTAGATTAATATTTTAATTTATTAAAAACAAGATTAATATTTTAATCATTTGTCCGGGTTGGAAGCAAGGATCTCAAACACCTTTTTAATCAAACTAGTTGAAAGATCTAACCTCCGTAATGGATAAGTGTAATAATTTTACAAATATGTCCATATTAACAACTTCCTATTAACAATTGACATAAATTCTCAAATAAAAAATTATCACAAATGCATATTGGAATAAAATGACTTGAAAATCGTATATACAAAATTAATGTGAGGTTAAACTTGGAATAAATTAACTAATGTTGCTTTGGAAAAAAATAGAGGAAAAAACTTAGGTACAATTCTTTAGGTGCTTTTCGTATGGTTCTTAACTAAATTCATTATGATTTTCTAATATCCATAATTTTCTCATAGTTTCTGTACAGTTTTCTTGTAAATATTGTTCGGATCTTGCAGTGTCTTTCTTAGTACACCTTATGCTTGGAAAGTCACATTGCTTTGGTAATATATTCAATTTTAACTTCTCCAAAAAAAAATATAAATCTTTTGAAAATGATCTAAATGTGGAACCTTATCATTTTTAGTAAAAATGAATTTCTTATTAATAAAAATTGGAGAATAAAGGATCTACATGTTTAACACTTGTGGTGAATTTCTTATTAAATGCTTAACAAATCTGTCTAAAAATTGCGACTGATTTAGAGAATAATTCTATTCAGTTTGTAAACTGAGTGTAACTAATGCATAGCGACTAACTTTAGCGACTGATTTATAAAGAGTGATTTAGAGATGGATTTCAGGGAGCAAATTAGTGGCTGATTTTAAAATGATTTCAATAAATTGTTTGCAAAAATTTTCTCTAATTTGTGTTCTTCATGATTTTTTTTTTCTATGGAAAAATGCAAATAAACATAAATATTAACTTCATACTCTTGTTGGATATGGAAGTTGAAAGCACATGAGAATATTAAATTTTTCATTTGGTGTGCTTGCCACCATGTTGTTCCTACTCTTGTTTTGTTGAAAAATAGGAACATAACCACTTCTAACTTATGTTCTAGATGTTAGACTAGTGAGGAATCTATCCTTCACTGTATTCATGACTGCTCTTTTGCCATGAACCTTTGGAAGGCTTTAAGATTTATTGATGTCAGCTTCTTTAGAAACATGAATTTGCTTGACTAAATAAAATCCCACTCAAACGATCATGCTGCAAATATATTTCTAGCTGGCCTTTGGTGGACTTGGAAAGCTAGAGAAACATGGTTTGTGTGGGAAATGACTCTATTAAGCTGTTCTCGTGGTGTTTGAGGCTAGAAGGGTTTCGTCTCTCTTATCGGTTTGCTTCCTCCGAAATACCATGCACCAGAATCCTACCCGCTTCATTTCTTGGCATCCTTCTAGAGAAAATTGTTTAGTCCTAAATGTTGATGGTAGTTGTAGCAGTCATTCTGGATGTGCTGGAGCCGGGGATTTGATTAGGCGTGGTGATGATAGGTTGCTGGTTTCATAGGTTACCTTAGATTTTCCAATAACATGGCTATTTACCAAGGTTTGCATCTTGCGAGGAACTTCACATGTACTTACATCATTTGTTACTCTGATTCCAAGGGTGTCATTGATAATTTAGCTAAGCCTGTAAACAATATCATTGTTATGCATCTGCCATTGCCAACATTCTTGATCTCATGAATTTGGATTGGGAGGTGAAGTCGTGTCACTCTCTTAAGAAAGGTAATGCTGGTGCGGATTTTTTTCGCAAAGTGGGATCTGACATCAAGTGGAAGTTGTGGAATATTCCCCCTGATGATTTGAAGACCATTCTCCTCAGTGATTCCTTGAGGACCCTTGTTCCTCGTGTTTAATTATTTTTTATTGTTTTCTTTTAGTTTTGTCAATATCATTCTCCTCAGTGTTTATTGGTTAGTTTGTTAGATAGCTTGCATCACAAGCAAGTTAGTTAGATGGTAGTTTCGTGTGTCCAATAAGCCTCTTTAGATGGCGATCAATAATATTGAATTGTTGAACATTTTCACGAAAATCTCTCTTCTACCTTTATACTTGTACCCTCACACAAAAATTGATTTTAGACGTGTAAAATTAATTTTGACATGTTTTGTTGCTCTCATTAAGAATTGATTTTGTCTACATAATTGATTAAGACATGAATCTAGAAATTGGAGCATTTAATTCAAAAATTGATTTTTACACACTTATATTTATTGTTCAACTCACTTTTAGATAAATATATTGAAGCATAAATCACTTTACTTTCAACTCATTTCTAACCGTAATAAATTTTACAAATCAATTCTTTTAAAATCAGTTTTGTCATCGCTGAACCAAACATACACGTACACATAAACATGTCAATATCATAATAAATTCTACACTTTTAAAATTAATTCATCCTCGTGCAGAACTAAAACCGAACATACATTGAATTATCTATTTGATAACCATATCAAATGATCTTTCAGGGTGTGGTTTGGGTCCTATAATTTTAAGGAAGCCATTATGGCTTCATGTGAAGAAAATGTAAAAACCGAATGGTTCAACCAGGTGCAGTTTTAAGAACTGATTCAAAAATATCTTTGAAGTTGCCGCCTTTGGGAAGCGAGAATCTTCTCTCCGCCAGCTCCGATGGGGATATTTTAAACAAATTTGACACTGGTGAGGGAACACTGTGTTGAAATTTATTGATTTCCATACTCTTTTTTTACGTCAAAGGTGATATGCAATTGAAGAGATTGATGCAAGAAAGAATTCAGATTTAACCTTTCCCGTTTGATGTGTACATGTTTTAGTGTGATATAATTTTTAATGTTTGTTTAGTGATTAAAACGGGGCTTGAAGCCCATGAACTTGAGCTTCATGTAGGGACATAGGACTCAAATTCAAAGCCTAGCAGTGTTGGAGTTGTCCCATGGGATCTTCTTGAAGGTTTTGAATATTTAGGAAAGCAATTGAAACTTGAATATTTATAATATATCTTCATGAGAAATAATTTATATTATTAAAAAGTTGATGTCAAATATATAGTCAATTTTTCCTTAAAAAAAAAAAATATAGTCAATTTAGTTGTGTGTATTTACGGAATAAATATTATAAATTTTAGAATATAAAAAGTAAGAGATGTTGAGACAAACATATATGGATACACATATATGAAATGTTTCAAAAGTAAATAATACGCTTAATTGGCTTTCAAATTGCATCAAGAAGGAAAAGTCATATATTTCCATGATATTAAGCTCGCCTCAATGCATCAAAATTACAAGCACAATTAATCCAACATATATATGAATTTATTCTAGCACATCGTATTGAAAATTAATATGATTGAACAATAACTTCAGCTCTTCCACTTGAAACTAGCTTGTGGGTGTCAAGACATACATCTTACAAGCATGAGAATCTAATTCAGCTGAGATTTCTCTTGAAATAAACGATTGTGTTGAATGCTGCATATTTTTCATAAGATATAATCAAAATCATAGAAATATGATTAAAAAACAATATAAGGTCAATTTTATAGGTATATTACCTCCCATAGATCTCTTGCATCAACAATGGCTTCTGGTTCTAGACCTATATCAGACCAGGATGCGATTACTGTTGCATTTGATGAGCTCCTATTCCATAGAATAACTGCTAGCTTGTTTTCACTTAGAGGACCTGCCCAAACCTACAACATTTACACCTATCTATATTAAGAAAAAATTTCTTGAGTACATATATAGGATATATATGAATACAAACAATTTTGACTTTAGGGGTGCATTTTTTGTCTTTGCTTTATTTGTTCGTGAATAGAAGAGATGTATGCACCTAAAAATAGTGTAGTGTTAGTGTCATGTTTTTTCTACAAATGAAACAATGACATAAGCACAGAATACAATAATGGCATTAACAATAAGTACATACTAGCATAATTTAAGAAAGGGAAATGTTAACCGGTACCCCCGGGGCACTAATTAAGGTCTATAAATGGTAACCTATCATGAAAATATGTATAATCTATGTATCGAAAATCGAAATATTTAACTTTTTTTATAAAATTATTTCTTCTTTTAGAATCCTTAAAGAGTGCCAATATAATTAAATGTGTTGGTGTCGGGCATCGACATGTAGAGATGGTGTATGAAATCAAGAATCAAAAACAAAGAAATTACCTCCAAATCATTATTACTTTTCACTTTTTTTCCTTGAACTCCCAGTTTATCTGCAATCACAAAAGGAAAATATGATTATCTACTGTTATATTGTATTAACATAAAGAAGAAATCAATCCTTTTGTCTTTTTAGGAATTCAAGAAATCTGTTTTTATTTATACCTTGGTTTACTGCAATAACTTCTGAGTTGGTTATTAGTTCAAATGTGGTACTATCCATTGCACGAATATCACAACCAACTAATAAAGGAGCCTATTGGTATATACAAAAGAAATCAATTTAGTGAAAAATCAAAAACAATTTGCTTAAAGGCTGTCATGAAAATGACAATGCCATCACAACATAAGAAGTCAAGGGCTGGTAAGTATCTCAATTTCATTTCATGATACCTTAGCTAAAGCCCATATGCTGAAATGAGAACGATATTCTTCTGTAGACATGCCTCCATTCCCAACCTCAAGCATGTCAGGATCTAATAATTCAAGAAGCAGTTAATTCATGAATGCAATATTCTCTAAATTTCAATGGTTAGCATCAGATATAAAAAGTAACTCTTTTACTAGGGATGATAATTAATTACCATTCCATCCTCCAGGTCCAGCATATGATGCCCATTTATTGTTTGAATCTGCTATAGAAGTCATGCTAAGGAGGAAGTAAAATAACTTAATCACAATATGGAAAATGAAGCAAAGTAATTGAACAAAACATATAAATATATAAAAAAGAATGGCATTGTAATATAAATGAATGTGAGTTACCCCTTTTTCATTGATTCCTTACCTATTCCAATTATCTTCAATATCACCTGTTGTTCTCCAACTATTTCCCACACTTTTTGCCCATGTTGCTGGATCTTCCCATCCCCTATGTTTCACAAAAGTATTTAAAGACAAATGGAAAATGGAATAATATAATTTATGTACGAGAAACATCATAACTAATTTCAACTCACCATTCACACATTGAGAAGAAGATTGGCCTTCCAGATTTCATTAAGGCTTCACTCATTGGCGGGTACCTATTTGGCAAAATGTATGACATTATATAAGATTTATTGGTTTCTTATAAAAGTATTAAAAATGTATATTTGCATTTGAAGGGAATTGATTAAATACCTTTCTTTAGGGTTTATACCATTGTTTTCACAATTATCATACTTCAAATAGTCAATTCCCTACAGAAAGATTTAAATCATATATCGATTTTTCTCAACAACAATAAAGTCATATATTTGTTAGCACATTAACTTGTACACAGAATGCAATGTGATAAAAATGAAAATGACTGTCAAATAATGTAATGTATTATTATACCCAAGAAGCAAATGTTTTAGCATCTTGTTCTTCATGTCCCAGTGATCCAGGCATACGTTTACTACAAGTTTGAATTCTGCATAAAAATTGCAAGTGATCAATCATAAACATTTAATTATGTACATATATTTTAGTTGAGTAAAGATTATTCATTGTTTTGATACCCAGCATCTGAGTAGATCCCCAACTTTAAACCCTTGTTGTGAACATAATCAGCTAAAGCCTTCATTCCTGATGGAAATGTTGCAGTATTGGGAACCATATTTCCCTATCATTTTCAATTAGTTAGAACCTTTGAAAAAGATACTATAATCTATAAAATTTTAATTAACTTATTATTTATTTTTATAATTTATAAAATTAAAAAACAAAGCATCATATTATTGACTAATAAAGCGAACAAAAAGACATACATTTGCAATATAAAAGGGGGGGATACTATTGATTTACCATGAAAAAGAAATATGCATATTTAAATTGGACCCGACTCCTCTAAAGTGAGCAATTCACTTTAGAGTGTAAAATGAGCAATATATACCATTAATTAATAAATTAAAGGTATATATCGTAGGTACATCATAACAAATCATGAGTTTATTACAATAACAACCATTATTGTTTTTACTTTACATTTTACTCATTTTAGAGTATTCTGGCCCATTTAAAATAATAGTAAAGATTAATCACCTCGGAATCTCGATTGAGCTCGGCCCAACAATCGTCTGAAAAAAAATATAAAGCAACAACATATTAAAATTGCTACATCATAAATAATTACTACTAGTAAATTGTGTGTGTGTGTGATGTCTCATACACTCCTTATTTAATAGATTAACAAGCTCCAAAAAAATTTGAAAAATTCTCACAAATTTTATATAAAAAACTAAATTTCTCAATTGTTTAATTGTTTAAACCTTTATATATTTAGTGCAGGAAAAAAAAAATTCTAATACAAATTAAATTGATGAAAATAAATCAAATGAATTTTGTATTACTATTGACTTTTTTTTTGTTACAATACCATCTAATCTTAATATAATTCTTTTTTACTTTAAAATTATAACTTGATATTTTGACTTTATATAATACAATTTATACTATATAATATACATATATATATATATATATATATATATATAAAGAAAAAATATGAGATTGAGAAGACTTTTTCTCTTTTCAATTTTATTCTTCATTTAAAGTATTTTATTTACTATTTATCCTTTTTAACAATAATTAAATTATTAATTAAAAAAATTGCTAAATCTCATTATAATACTCCACTACAATAGGAGTAATATTATCTTAAAAATATATAAAAAAAGGTGATTTCAAGAACTAGAAAGTAGGTAGTTGTTTTCATTTTAGTCCACCCTTAGTTTTTATTAAAAAAATTAAAATTAAAAAAAAGAATTCTTACAGTTTTATGGAAGAAAAAAAAAAATGAAACGTTCAATTTTTCTTACACTTGAATTGTAGAACTTGTCATAAAGTAAATAGTTAAGAATCAAACAATAGGTGGAGAATTGGTAATAACCAAAGTCTTTTTATTTTCATTAATTAAAATTAAGATAGACAACCCTAAATACTTACTTTCTTCATTTTGATCAATAATTCACCCTTTTTTTATTGAATGATGACTAGAATGATAGATGACCAGGTAGCTATTATTTTATTTTATTTATAATTTATTGCGAAAGAAACTTGTAAGTATTTTTGAAAAAGTTTCAAACAATATGCATCTAATCATATTTCACCACATAGATAGTTAGGAATATGTTTGTGTCTAATGTAACAAAATAGAATAATTATAAGATATAAAATGTGCGTATAACTCTTTTATGCTGACTGTGTATACTAATTACATTTTGTATATTTACATTAAAATGTGGAACTCCTTAATCTTGACAAGAAAGTATATATGTATGTGTAATGTAAGCTTAATCAAGGCATGCAACTTACCTAAATTAAGATAATGGTACCCCAAATTTGCAAGTCCGGTTGACACCATTGCATCAGCTGTAATAATTAAGAAAACATAAAATAAGTCTAGATTAGTATGTTTAGAATTTGGATATATATATAATGGTGTAAATTAAATTTAAAGTTGATGAAATAACATAGTTAATTACCTGTTTCACGAACTATACTTTCATTAACATCACACCCAAAATGATTCCAGCTACTCCACCTGAGAGATCCATACTATATATTATTATCATTTTTTTTTGAAGGAACTATATATTATTATCATGAAAATTATCATCGTAGGTTTAGCATTTATGCTAATATATTTTCATGAAAAACCTTGTAAATTCACATCACATAAATATCTTCAAAGTTTATTTTAATACATTGCATGTATAATGTATTTGTGTAAATATAGCAATACTATTATTCCCTAAAAAAAGCAATAATATTATTGTCTTTTTTCCTTTCTAAAGCATCCTTTTAGAAGCATGTGAAAAAATGTATCCTTTTAGAGGTGTATATTTTAATTTGTTGTTTTAGAAGTTAAGATACTTAGCATCATATCACTATTTTTTTTTATAATTATAATCTTATACATCCATTTAATAATGAACTAATATGAGGATTTATAATAAAGTAAAAAGATAAATGGTATAAAATGTAGGTTAACAATGATTTTAGGGTGTTACGTACGAGTACGAGTAAGGAACCTCCCATTTGACAAAATAAATGAAGTATGTAAATTTGAAGAGAGATGAACACATGAAATCGATAGTGAGTCCTATCACTAAATGGGTTCCATCATTATTAATTATTTTATACTTTTTTTCAAACTTTTTGTCTCTTTAACTCTCCAAATGAAAGAAATTGTGAGAAGTTCATAAATGGAGAGGATATTAACTCGTTACGTACTATCTAGTTGTAGACAATAGTTAATCGATCAATAAATAAAAATAAAGTTTGATTGAATATCACAAAATTTTGTGCAATATTAATACATCATTCAATCACTAGCGGAAATCCACTTTTTAGATTCATTCAATAAATAAGATATGTGATTTATATAATATATCACATATATCATTTATTTAATGAATCTAAATAATGGATTTTTGCTTATAATAATGACTAAAGGGGGTACTGGACTAGATAGAAAACCAATAAATTGATAATAAAGAGTATCTTACCCCATGGGGGGTGTCAAACCAAGTCCATTTTCTACAAGATATCTCCTAATTACCTTCTCCTTGGACATGGTTTTGTTACCTAATAACCGAGCATCTGTTGATGGAACATTTGCATTCAATACCAAAATGATATACAACACAAACACCATAGCCATGAGTCTAATTGCCATAGTGATGCAAATTAATTTAAATGTAAATGAATGTTTATATGTATGCGTGTGTGTGTTTTTGAATAAAAAAAGTGCTAAGTATTGAAGAGTTTATATATGTATTTTAATGTGGTCCAATACAATAGAAAGAGTGCACTATTGTATTGAAACCAAACAAAGAAAGGCAGAGGAGTGTGAATGAACAGAAGATGTGCATTCCATATTTATAGACTAAGGTTTGGATGTCCTAATTTAATGCAATGAATCAGTTTGTCTAGTGGATACATACATACAAAAATATGTCTCTATCCAAATACATCCTCAAACCGATGATACATCCATCATGTTTGTTGCTATCTTTTTCTTTTTATCTTCCAAAACAGAATTATGTTGAATTCAATGTTTATGCTATATTACAACCGAAATTTCGGCTACATATGATCTTATATTGTTTTTCTTTCGTAAGATGTTTAGATAAATAAATAAATAAATAAAGTGTCCAATTTAAAGGATAAATAAATCTAACTAAGATTCAGTTGGTCAAGAAAGTTGTTACTACAAGATGATTTTCTTCATGGGTTGGACTATCTAGTGGATGAAGAATTAATATATACAACTTGTTTCATTTTATTAATATATCCGGTTTACATAAAAATAAAAAATAAAAACAAATGAACTTTAGAAATAGTGTGTGTTTGTTTGTTAAAAAAAATTATTGGTTGATAGAAGAAATGACAATAGTCATTTGACAGCTCATATATATACACAAATAAAAGAAGGGGCATGCTAACTTGTGCCATAAGGGCATAACTTAAAAGTTTAAAATAAAAATTAAAAATAAGTTTTACATTGAAAATATAAACTTTTGAAATTTGTTAGACATTGAATACACAACTTTTAAAAAAAAAATGTATAATTGGTTTCTTAACTTATGTCTTAAGAGCACAAATTAACATTTTTCATAAAAAAAAAAAAAAATTGGGGTTCGAAACCCGATCACAACAGTCAACCTAAAGTTTTTTTTGACCATTTTACCAATTGAAATAAATTTTATGGACTATACAATAAATAACTAAGTGTTAGCTGAATACAGCAAACAATTGACTTGTTCCATGAACTGAGTTATGGCTATTTAAAACTTATTATTTGACCCCAAAAAAACTTGATTAATTTACATATCAAAGGAGCTAAATAAATAGATAAAAGGTTAAACTGCACTTTTCATCCCCTAAGTTTTAAAAGGTTGCGATTTTGGTCCCTTATTAAAAAATGGCAATTGTGGTCCCTTTCATCCCAAAATTGTTGAGAAGACGCCACGTGTCCCAAAACAGAGGTCATAATCCTAACATTTTAAAAAGATAAGGGGTCAAAAGATCATATTTCTCTTATGTTAGGGGATCAAAAGACTATATTTCCCTAAACATGGGTCACTTTTGTCATTTTTTTAATAGGAGGCCAAAATCGCAACATTTTGAAACTTAGGGAGCAAAAATTGCAGTTTAGCCTAAATAAAAACAAATGAGCTAAATCAAATTCGAAATTTCGAAACTATTGAACCGTTGGAACAATAAATAATGGTTTATCTGAAATATTCAAAGCAAATATGAGGCAAATACGATGGTAACCGTTACAAGCAAATGTGAAGTTTTGAGTGAGAAAAAGTGTCCACAATTTGGGAGTTAGGATTCTTTTATTTATGATTTTATTTAATTCTTTCATTTAGAGAGATAAATACATACAAAAATTTAAAATAAATGAAGAGGATCTTTATTCATAATTTGAACTGTATTTAAGGAAACGCATGCGACTAGTCGATTATCTAGTCAACAAGTGTAACTGTTGAAGGCCATTTGTAGTGGCCAATAGGGGTTAGGTTTTAGTTTTGGTAAAACCTTAGGTGCACTTCATTAATTATGTGCTTTTTTTTTATAGTTTTTAACTAAAAATATTCTTTTTTTTATATAACAAATTTAAAAAAGAGAGAATTTTTTTAAAAAAATCTAATGTAATGTAGTTAAGAACCACACGAAAAACTTACCTAATTATTTTTTCTCTAGTTATTTTTTGTCTATTTCTCCTTAATATTTACTATTATCCAAGATGTGCTACCATTATATTGAAGTTTTTTTGTCTACATAATAGTTTAAACATGTAAATCAGTACAACATTATTTTCTACGCAAATTTATCATCTTTGCAACTTACGCTTTTCTTAGTCACTGGTTCTTTGGAGTAGTTAGAGAATTCATAGTCAAAGGACAAAATTTACCTCTTAGTGTAATCACTTGAAGAAATAAAAAGATTCGATTCTGTGATCTTTTATCCGATCTCCTTATAAAAATTTCAAGTTCAACGACAATACATTTACTTGAATAGTAAATATTTCTAGACTTATGACAATTTAATAATTTTCTTGATTTCATCTAAAAAGTAAAGGGTCATCTAACATGCGAGTCAAAGACACATAATTAAGAACATACTCTATCTAAAACTCAACCACGATTTTTAATTAAGATGGTATTAGAGCCTCATCTAAAATCCATTTGACCACTTGCTATTAGGTTTCGCTATCAGGTCATCCACCAATTATATATTCACGCACCAAACCCAATAGTGTTAAGCGTGAGGGGGTGTGTTATAGAGTCTCACGTTGTTGGATGAGAGATGATGTAAACAAGTATTTATAATTAGGGACTGTCCTCACATCACAAGTTGATTTTGTAAAAGTTTTGTTAGGTCCAACCATGATTTCTAAGAAAATATTTACTGAGAAAAATTAATTTTCAACTTTTTGAAAAATAAACTAGCATAATTTCAATATGTAATTTCTACTTTTGGTATATACTGCTCAAAGGGAACATGCTAACATTTTTCAAAAGTAAATACATTTGCTAACATACTCCTATAATTTTCTTTTTTAAATGGAAAATGTTAATTGTTAGTATGTTGGTATTTTTCTCTTTGTCAGGATTTGAATTCTCAACCTTAAACTCAACTTGAATCCTGGACTTTGAACCCCTCAACTTCTTTAATCTCTTAACTCAAACTAGTTGAACTACTCAACCCTTCACGTGCTCCTAATTATCATAGTTTCTTCTCACAATATCAAAGAATTGATTGAATGTTTTTTTGGAATAGTAAAATTAAAATATAGTTGATTAATTGACATTTATTTATATTTTTTTACAAAACTTACTTATTTACATATGAACAATATACCAGCACCAGTCTCATCATATAATGATTTAAAATTGTACGCACCTCATTCTAGACAAGACCTACGTTACCGCTTGATAAATTGGGGGTAATTTACTCCTAATGATAAGTATGATTCGATACTAGAACAAAGAACATGGAAATCATATGTTGAATAAATGAGAAGAAGTTTTATGTTCTTGAGATGAAAATGGTAACTAATTGTAAGAATAAAGAAGAAGAAAAGAGGATTTTTCCTTTATAAGAGTAAATTACGCCTAATTCATCAATGGATAACATAGGAAAAATAATGCTCAAAAATTAAAATCACAAGATTAGCCGTTTTCTTGATGGACTTTCCTAGATCGGTAACAGTTCTCCTCCCGATCATTTTTTTTTTTAAGGATCCTCCCAATCATGCTATTTTTCTTTTTATCAAGAAGAAAAGACAAAAACAAAACCAAACTACGATCTCAAGCGAGCAACTCCAAGAGCATCATCCAAAAGGGAATGATGCAGTTGAGGAGGGCAAACAATCCAAGACTTTAGAGCATCCGAAGAAGAAGTACCATGCTTAGCAAGCCAATCCGCACACTCGTTGCCTTGACGGAGGGTATGATGAAAATTAACAATCCAATCTCGATGCTGCAATTGGACAATCTGACTAATCAGAGGAGCATGAGGATGATGAGCTTGGACATCCGACATGATTAAATCAAAAGTCATCCTAGAATCTGATTCAAGAATAATGTTCATGTGGCCCGCATCATACGCAATACGAAGGCCATGAAAAATGGCATACAATTCGGCCGCCAAGCAAGAAGTAATACTACAAAATCCAGAAAAACCCAACAACCAATCACCATTGTTGTTTCTAATAAGACCTCCAAAACCTGATCTTCCAGGATTAGAAAGAGAACTACCGTCAACATTAACTTTGATGATATTATTCAAAGGAGGAATCCATTTAACCTGTCTAATGGCCTTTTGAATTGCATCAATAGAAAGGTGCACCACCACATCTGAATGAAGAGAATAAATATGGCTAAGACAAACCCAATTTACCCAATCATTTCCATTGAAAACTTTATGATTTCGTGCCTTCCATAAGACCCAACATGTAATAACGAAAATATTACCATTAGGAGCAAGAGCATAATGTTTGAACCACCGATTGTACTTCCAATCATGCTATGAAGCTACGTTACTGCAATTTATTGTCACTTTAATTCCTGATTAATTAAGCAATGCACTTTTTTGCTGTAGTAAAAGTGAAATATTGTATTCATTTGATGACATTCGTAACCACCTACATGATATTTGAAATAGATAATCATTAAAAAGAAAACACATGCACTCTTTTGCTTCGATTCATTTGAGGATATACATAAGTATAAAAGCATTTATGTGACATAAAATCTTTTTTTATAAGACTCAAGCTGTGAGCAAGATCAATCCAATTCCAAAGTTTTTCCGCGTTTGTGACGTATATTATATATCATGCTGCCATATGCTTAAGAGCTAAGGTTATACATGTGGCAATTTTTGGTACATGCAATTTTTCCCTTTTAAATTTGATGATCGACATTATATTATTATATGATATGAAATACTGCAATTTCAACCATTGAATACAGGGATAAGCTTGAAATACCTAGGACTTCTGATCTTCATCTCTTATTATATATGAAGTATAGTGCATATCTTAAGATTTGAGGACAATTTTTCATACGCATTATTTTGGTCATTGTTTTCAAACATGAGACATTCATTGGCCCTTGTCATTTGCATTTATGATTTAGCTAAAAGATACACTGAACAAACCTGTGGATTTTTATTAATGCTAGGGTTCAAGATTGGATATGTGACAATCATATGAAACTAAGGCGGCTTCAAGATTGGATGTGGATTTTTATTTATTTAATTAATTAATGCTAGGGTTTAGTTTTACTATTGGATATGAATCTATCAACAAAAGGAATGTTTAGTGTGAGATTCTTGAACAAGTTAAAAAGTAAACTTCTATGCATTTAAAGTGTATATATATGCGACAGATTCAAAAGATGAAGGTGATTTTGGTTCAATGTTCATATTTAACTACCGATTTTTACATGTAGACACGTGTAATAACTTAAATGATTGATGATTTTACTGCAGAAAAGTAATTAACATGAATGTAAAAAGATTGGAAATGTAAATGTAAATAGCAGAAAAGTAAATAACATCAAAGTAAGGACATTAAATGTAAATTGGACAAGAAAAATGCGTAATAACGTATGAACAAAGAATCCAGAATCGTTATAATAATGTAGATGTGATTTCTGAAATACATTAAACAACTCTTACTGCAGTGTCATCGACAAGTGGGCAAACAACCCTAATAACCAATGGATGCATGTGTGTCACACAATATAAGCCTAATTTATGTCCTTCAACACTATACATCTTGTTGAAGGATTGCGTATTTGTCTTCGACGGGCATTTTGCTCTATGTCTACCATGCGTTAAGCGCTTTCATTCTCCATGATTGTTTTCTTGTGTCGAGTAGGACTTTAGTTCTTCATTTATTTTTCTAAATCCATAATGCTACAGGTTAAATTTGTCTCCCAAATCTTTACTTTCATATTCTCGTTCAAATGTAACAACTATAAACTGGTCGTGGTTTTCTCATTTACATCAACAAAGTTTAGAAATCACTACTTTATTCCTTATCCAAATTAGATATTTATACGACAAAACTATAGTAATGAACATTATCATTTATTTTAAGAAACGAGTTAGAACGATCTTACGAGCATGGGCACGTTTTTTTTTTTAACAGCAGGCATGGGCACGTTACAAGTAATTATCCAGACACTTTACTTATATAATATAAAATTTTAATTATTAAATTAATGTAGTCTTATTTATAGTACATTAGTTTATACTTAAAATCAATGTAAAACTCATTAACATTGTTGTTTAATAATATTTGATGTTTTTCACACGTCATTGATTCTCTAATTTCTTTCACATTGAGGTGATTTTTTTCTTTTCTCGTCGTCGATTCTTTCTGCTTTGTGGACCACTCGATATTTTTTTATGGTGGAAATGAGGATGTAATATAAGTACAGCACTATATAGCTAACAAAAATCAAACACATTCATTCTT
>Ga0228711_1004750_pt1 | contig 20796 bp, 19 predicted proteins | sample MedpolnodulmetaG_2_FD_177996 | JGI IMG/M metagenome (GOLD analysis project Ga0228711, IMG submission 177996) | Root nodule microbial communities from Medicago polymorpha collected in Santa Monica, California, United States - brown nodules | ecosystem: Host-associated > Plants > Roots > Nodule... | reverse complement strand
AATTATATAAATTAAAAAAAAAAAAAAAAAAAAACTCATAACATGCCTTTATATAAAATGAAAATAAAAAAAATAAAAATGAGTCCCCCAAAAGCAAAAACCATTCATGAATATGATACTCCAGCTTTGCTTGCCACTATCTCCAGAAAGGGCAATTTAGTTTATGGAATCACATAATTTTTAATTAAAATAAATAAATTTTATAGCTACCACTACTACAATGAAGAACACTAGGAACCAAAAGTCACTCATAAAACGACAGAAATACAAAGTGAGATATGTTGAAAAACATAACAAGAATTATATTAATTTCATTCTTACCAATTAAACTAACTTATATAATTGTAACTTTGCAACTTCTTATCAAAACATACAATGATTTTCAAAGCAAAGCTCCGATTTTTTAAATAATAGTAACTTAATTTGAGTGTTAACCCTCCAGATCCTAGGGAAGGGTCCCTAGTAATCCATAGTTTGGTCGGAAGGCAAGTAGCAAGACTTGTTCCACCAAGGAATGGGGAGCTCAATAACAACTTAAGTTCAATCATCATAACTCAATTTAAAGTAAATCATTGCAGTACACTAAATTTTCATTTACACCTGTGCACGAGAGCTAATCAAGTAAAACAAAATGAAAATTCAAATAATCTCAAAGAATTATAATAATTATCTAATTTTGCGTGTGATAAGAATAAGATACGAATCAAAAGTTAGAAATAAAGGAGTCAAAATTCAAAGCAAAAAACGAATCACAGAGAGAATAATAAGAAGAAGTTTTCAAACCTGGGAAGAAAGTGGACCAGATGAAGAGAGCTCTTCACGAACGAGATCACCAGTGGCGATATGCGGAACACCAAGGAGATTTGAAAGACGGCTAGCGTAGGTGCCTTTACCGACGCCAGGACAACCGAGGAAGACCCACCGTACGTGACTGTTCTTCTGATCTTCACCACGTGGAGCAACAAGACGGAATGGCGCGGAGGTAAACGGCGGCGCGTGGGAGTTGAGCTCGGAGGAGAGGTAGCGCCTTGCGACGGAAGAGATGAAGGACGCGCGCGTGGTAAGGCGGGTGGTGAAGGCCGCCATGGGAATTTTGTATGAACGAGACAAGGGGAAGCCAATAATAATGAAATGATTGATTACTCCGATAATTAATTTTTCGGTGTCTTTGTTTCTTTGGGAAGTCGTGCTTTGAATATTTCAAATTACTGCTAGTAGTCAATTTTCCATTATTAGGATTTAATTAGTGAGTTCTCTCAAAAAAAAAAAAAGGATTTAATTATAGTGAGTGTGTAAAAAGTGAACAGCATTAAAGTTCTTATTAAAACATGTGAAAATAAGTTAATGGTCTTGCTAATTACTTGAGTCACTGGGAAATCCAAAAATAAAACTTTTGTTTTAAAGTACAAAATTCATGCGAATTTGTGTTAGATCTACTCTCTCTATAAAGAAAAAGTTGATGAGGAATCTTGTAAATTTGACATGTTTGCTTATACGGGAAAGAAGATTGGTTGCAATGTCTAATTTTGTGTGAAGAATTCGAGGATATATAGGTTTCGATGATCCTTAATTTTGATTTATAAGAGAATCAATAAAGTAAAAAGAATGAGATGCTAGCATACGTGTCATATACATTATAGGTAACATCGTTAACCTTTGATGAATGAACATAACTAATGTGGTAACAATTAAACAAATTAATTGACTTATCAGCACCTTTCTTTTAAAAAAAATAAATAAAAGACAAATATGAATCCAAAATAAAGATAAGAGACTAAAAATGTATTTAAGTCTTTTTTATATGAGTAGTTTGAAAAAAGGGTACAAAGAAAGTTTTTGAAGTAATAATGTTGTCACAAATACAATATTTAATTAAAGAGTAGTGCTCAAGAATCACTCCAATTTTTCGGTCAACTTTATTAAATAGCGTTTATGAATCATATAACATTTAGATGATAGCTTTAAAGGTGATTTCCTACACACATTTTTTCAACTTGTTCTTGAACTCAAACGTAATTTTATAACTAAATAATTTCACTAAGTCTAATAAATAAAGAGTAGTGGTAGCAACACGTTTTTAATCACTCACTTTCTTGTTGATTTAAATAAAAGTGAGTCTCATAGTTTAAAAATGAGCTTCACTTAAAGTGGTGATACATATTTCCTCAGTTCCAAAATGTAAGCAAAAATTAGTCAATAAAAATTAATGTATTTTGTTTAAAATTCGTACACGATAGAGAAAATGTTAAAAGAGAGTATCTAAGTCCTAACCTTTTTTCATCATAAATAAAAATAATTGATCAGTTTTATTTTAATTTTAAATTAAGACATAGTAGAAGATTACGTGGATGTTTAGATAGTTCGATTGCAATTAACGGTTGAGATTGTTTGCGAGCACATGCTTCACCAACTCCAAAACCCCTCAAAAAGGAAAACCATCCCAGAATCACTTTCCCGCCCACACTCACACCTCCGGCATCCATCCATGGCAGACAACAAAAAGCGCCGCCGTACAGAACCAACCGACGAAATCCTCCCCTTCAAAAACAAACTCAAACCAGACTCCATCATCCTCGAAATCCTCAAAAACCTAAAAGCCTCAACCGCATCTTCTTCCGGAACCAAAACCCTAACCCTCGACGAACTCTCACTCCCTTTCACATGCCGCGAAGTAGCGGATCTCTCCCTCTCCTCCGTTCAATCCAACATCGAATCTCTCGTTCTCAAGATCGCTCACTCTATCCTCTCCGGTAATGGATTCGCATTCGATGTTCCGTCTCGTTCTGCTGCGAATCAGCTTTATGTTCCTGAACTTGATCGTATCGTTCTTAAGGATAAATCGTCGATTCGTCCTTTCGCGAATATTGGGACTGTGAGGAAAACTGCTATTACTGCTAGGATTATTCAGCTTATTCATCAGCTTTGTCTTAAAGGGATTCATGTTACTAAGCGTGATCTGTTTTATACTGATGTTAAGCTCTTCCAGGATCAGGTTTTGTTCTTGTCTTTTAAATTTACTATTACTTTGAGTTTGTTTGGTTTTGGTTATGCATTGCATTATATGAAATTGAATCAAACACCAGACTATGAAGCTATTTAATTTGATTCAATATCATATTAACACATAGGCACTAATGATAATTTAAGAAAATGGATTTGATTGAATACAACTGTGTGTGTGTTAGTATGGTGTTTGTGTTCGACACCAACATATGTCAGTACCATGTGCGTTCAATACCGACACAGTTTGGACATCAGATTCACCTTTGATTTGAAGTGTCGGTGCTTAATAGAATTTACTAGATAAAATGAAAATTAGGTACTTAGGGGAGGGGAGAGATTTTGAAATTAATTTACCTTTTAAAAAACTTTTTATATCATGTTTGTTTTGTTCTTAGACAGTTTAATTGAAGATTGCAATTAGTGGGTTTAGTGTCATACCAAGGAAGTTGCTGTAAGAGACATCAATGGATGGGGTTGGCAGCGCCATGTAATGGTCTATGGAGACAATTCGAACATTGAAACCACTGAATTTAATTGTGAATCTGACATTTTTTGCTTTCTTGTAAATCACGACGAAGGCACTTGTGAAATGAAAACTGAACGAAATTGAAAACGGTGGGGCAGAAAACCTAGTAAGTTATTTTTAACAAGGATAATTTAGGATTTTAACAAAAAAGCTGAGGGTAAACCTACTTTTGTGGTCAGCCACTCCGCGCTGCTATCCGGGATTGACTACCTAGGATGAAAAGCGAGAGATTTGATGAAATAGGATCTCAAATTTCACATCAAACGATATAAACAATGAATAGATTATTATGATTTTATTTTGTTGGTTTTTGCTAATCCTAAATAACTTTAAATGTCTTCAATTTAATTAAATAATTGAACTCAAACTTCTCTGTGATGAATCAGATGCAATCTGACACGGTTCTGGATGATGTTTCATGCATGTTGGGCTGCACACGTTCAAGCCTCAACGTTGTTGCGGCGGAGAAAGGGGTGGTTGTAGGAAGGTTGATTTTCAGCGACAATGGAGATATGATTGACTGCACCAAAATGGGGATGGGGGGAAAGGCGATTCCGCCTAATATTGACCGAGTTGGGGATATGCAGAGTGACGCGCTGTTCATTCTCTTGGTGGAGAAGGACGCAGCTTATATGAGGTTGGCGGAAGATAGGTTCTACAACAGGTTTCCGTGCATAATCGTGACGGCGAAGGGGCAGCCGGATGTTTCGACGAGGCTGTTCTTGAGGAAGATGAAGATGGAGTTAAAGTTGCCAGTTCTCGCGCTTGTGGACAGTGACCCTTACGGATTGAAGATTCTATCGGTTTATGGGTGTGGGTCAAAGAACATGTCCTATGATAGTTCTCACTTGACTACCCCTGATATTAAGTGGCTAGGGGTTAGGCCTAGTGATTTGGACAAGTACAAGATACCGGAGCAGTGCAGGCTGCCAATGACCGAGCAGGATATTAAGACTGGAAAGGACATGTTGGAGGAAGATTTTGTGAAGAAGAATCCTGGTTGGGTTGAGGAACTGACGTTGATGGTTAAGACTAAGCAGAAGGCTGAGATACAGGCTTTGAGCACCTTTGGTTTTCAATATCTCTCTGAAGTTTATTTGCCCTTGAAATTGCAGCAGCAGGATTGGCTGTGAGTAATGTAATATTTAAGAATTTAGATGCTGGTTATTTCATTGTGTCTCATCAGCTTAGCGATTTACTGTCTGCGGCAACAATTTACAGTGGAATGAAGATGAATTTCAGTTATCATCCATAAAAATTGTTCAGTATCTTCTGTTGTAAGTCATGTTATGGTCTATGATATTTCAGTATGAGTTTATAATTTTCATCTTATTGTTTTCATCTTATCATTCCATCAGTAAACACATGACCAACTTCAACAATATCCAGAAGCCTGAGTGTTTATGGATTGCTTGAGTTTCTCGAGTATGCTTAAAATTCTAAACTGAAAGTGCTCTAGTGCTATATAGCAATTGAGTCTGATGAGTGCTAGTACAACTCTGAAAAAGAAATTGAAAATCTTACGGTCCTGTCATATACTGAGATAACCCCAACATTTTTTGTGGTGAAAGGTGTATTACCCTAAGTTTTCTGATTCTGGCCACCTTTGGTATTGTGCTCCAGAACATGCAGTTGATTGATCGACTGGGTAGATGTTTAGAATTGTGTTTAGTTTGATATAATCACGATGACATTATGGTTTCTAAAGCTCTGAAACACAGTTGTATCAAAATCATGATGGCATGCCGTGATTTTATCAAATTCACTATCAGGGCTTTTGTGTTCTTCCAAATATAATTACTGGAAGGAAGTGATTGGCAATTCAAAATCTGTAGCAGAGCATAATCTTATTGAATTGGCACTCATTTTATGATCTCGTCTCAGGTCTTGCTGATGATTTAAAATCAGAAGAGTAGAATAATTAGAAGTCAAATAGGCATTCTGGTTTTTGGATGGTTCTTTCACTTATTAATGGTCTAGATATAGTCAGTGACTCAGTGTGGATTAAATAGGTAGAGGTAAGCATTTCCATATGAATTAAGCGTGTTTGGAAATTGGAACAGTTTATAGTTTTTGGTTTCCTTTTAAATGTAACATATTATAGTATGTACTTCAAAATGCACTGTTTTTAGAGAAAATTTCTGTCATAGTGATTCAGTAGTCCTTTCATCTGGTTCTTTTTCTGAGGCTCTTCTCTTTTAGGAGGCTTTCTGACCCTCTTTTCATTTTCATTTTTTTAAAATATGCTTGAATTCTTGTTATAAAATGAAATTCATTTTTACTGTGACTGATGTGTGATCGATGTTTTACATATTATCCCATAAAATGGCAGATCTTTGCATATTATTTAATTGCGATATTGGAGTTCAATATTGCAACTTTGTCCGCGTTCCCTGTTGAAGCAATTTGATTAAAATTTCAAGTTTCAACAGTAACTTTGGGACGATCATTCTTGTTTAAATATAGAAGAAACTGACCACTAATGGCCTATCCGATGCAACAAGATACTGTTGCAGCAATGTGTTTAAATAGCAGGCCAACATGTACAGTTATAGATTTTTGTTGTTGATAAACACCCAGTTATAGACGTTGTCTCATCTTTGATTTACTGAGATATTACAAAACTCTTGCATTGCTTCCGGTACTCCTCTTACACTAAAGGGTTACCTGAAGCGTGTGACCTATATTCACATCACAAGCTGCAAAATTTGGCTTTCCTCTTCTTCGAGCATCTTCAGTAAACTTTTGATCTTGCTCACATCAGGACCTGTAGCATTCAGAAGATTTCAAAGTTTTCCATATGACTCTCAAAGATATTATTCTGAAATTCTACTAATGTACTTATTCATTTTGCCTTAAAAGCTTACGGAGAAATAGTCACGGAAAAAATACCCGTGTCAGCAATAGAGTTTTGTAGCCCAGCCATCTCTGCTCTTACTGATCAGCCTACATGGTAATGGACATTTTTTTAAAACCTTGCAAACCAACTTACCATATTAGATTTTTTTTTTTTGACAGAACCATAATAGATGTCTTAGAGAAGAGGAAATAATAAACATAATTATATGTTGAGGCTGATTTAGCTTTCCTAGTATTTTTCTGTATTATGTGATTCAGATGAAGATCGATATGCCATGCAGATTGGATGATAAATAATGTTTTAAATCAAGTCAATTAGGGTGTCTCTGGATGGTAGTTAGAGATTAATTCTTCAAGGTAATGAGATCAATTTAATGTGCCTAAATCTCTCTTATCTTTCATACACATTGGTCTGCGATAGAATTCTTGCAAAATATTTTGAGACTCAATTATATACGAATGACTAATTTCTTGAAGTATTAAGATCAATTTAAGATAAGAGAACGACATTTTGAAACAAATAACCTTTGATACATATCTACTTCATTTGAACTTTCGATCATATGTTTAAAAGATTTAATTATCTATCAACTTTGTCACGCTATGTCATGTCAGTATGTCACTCAAGCCTATTTCATATTATACTATAATTATATCTGTATAATGGTGATCCATGGTTTATAAATCTAAGCCTTAAAAGATAAGATGATAAAGGAAAATGGAGACCGACACGAAACTGAATTCAAGTCGATAAGTTATAAAGGATAAAACTCCATCATGGCTATAACTTTCAAAGGTACATGAAAAACATCAGCGGTATCATGTTCCTTCACCACTAAATCGTGCATGAGAAGGATGTTCGAGGGGCATGCGTACCTATGCAATATAAGGATGTGTTTGAAAAAAAATTGAATTATCTTTTGGTATAAACATGAGCATCGTGCACTTAAAGAAAAAAGAAGTTTCCTCCGCGATGTATAACATTAACAACATTAGCGTTGAAAGAATTTTTGAAATTAACTTATAATATGGCCTTTACCTTAATAAAGAAAAAACTACATGAATAGAAAAATGATAAGAAACATATACATCTTCGTGAGTATGCTTAGTATAATCTACCACTTGCTTAGAATTCAACCCTGAGACTACATTATCCACTCTGGAGACCACAAGTCCATTTTAAAGCAATTAAGAACCCGCATGCATTCCCTTCATCTATTGATCAAAGCGGAGATATGCATACTATACAGTTGAGTCCATTTTGATAATTACTGTTGTCAAAATCCCAACTTAAATCTTAAAATTTAGAATTTTGTGACTTTGTCTACCTTTAACGATTCAAATCCATTGTAGAATCTCACAACGGGTAAAATCCTAGTAAAATCGCATCAAAATCTCACAAAATCGTGAAATCCATGCAAAATACATAAAAGACCAATTTTTATCTAGGTTGTTTAGCATTATTATGACTACTAAAGAAAATTTGACATCAAGGCTTTGATTCATTCATGTATGAGTATTTTGTGGACGTTAAACTTTGAGTCATTTATAACATATATTTAACATTATTTTTGTGTCGGTAAAATATGTCGATTTTGATTGTAATTTTACGATTTTGCTATCCTATATCGATACTACAAAATTAATTGATTAAAATCCTTCAATTTTAATTGTAATTTTACGATTTTCGATTTTGCCGTTTTCTTTTGACCAGAAGTAGATTTTGACAACCTTATTGATAATCCCTAATGCAAATTAATGATCACCATTTGAGCCACGTTATGACATCTCTCTTTAAGCACGCCCTAATCTCTTCGAAAACGACACATCACTACACTAAAGACGACTACTACTTGACTCGTGTCACGTTATGACATCTTTCTTTAAGCTTGAAGGTTACAAATTAATGATCACCATTTGAGCCAATTTTCAATGTCCAACATATCTAACCATGTTGAACAATAACCATGTTCCCTTCAGACATGTTCCTCTAAACTTTGACATTTGTACTATTTCATACCATAAAATAGTATTAATAGCCATCATTGATCTTTATTCCTCGTTCTAAAATTTGTAGCTACAAAGAAAGAATCTATAAAACTTGTTGAACATAGGGAGCAATCAGCTTTAAAGCATGCCAAAGATCAACTTTCTTATAGCAATCGACACTGGTTGAACAATGAACTGATCGGGTGCATGTTATTTTCCTCATCTTGATCATAACAACATATGCAAACCGTATGAAAAAAAACGACCAATCAGCCATATGTTCAAAATCAAAGAGGTGGACATGCACAACTTTGTTTACCGCTTCACAATGAACAAAGGTGAATTTGTTGAAGTTGGTTTTGAAGTTGGTTGTAGTTTTTTTTTTAGTTTTACGTTGCTCAAGTTTTCGGACTGTTGAGTGTATAAATATGTTTGAGTTACCTTATCATTTGTTTCTAGCTTTTATGATGAAATTTAAACCCATTTAACTTGGTGTCAAATGGGTTTGTAGTTTGTTTTTAGTCCCAAATTGCTCAGGTTCTCAAATTATTGAATGTATAATTATATTTGAATATCTTCATCTTTTAAGCTAGTTTTTGAGATAAGATCCGACAAGTTTCGCCCTCCTAATTTGTTGGTCAACAACCTTTGATGCATTATTTTATTATGTTTCTAGCGACGGCTATTTGGAAATTGAAGTTAAGTTTGTCTTTGGGGAATAACGTCAATAAACCACCATTTATAAGAAAACAATGTTGTGTTGGTTGTTTGTGTTTGATATGCTTTGGTTACCATTGCAGGACAATGTTTGATCAAGGTTGGTTATTTGGTTTGGCTTGCATTGGTTTTTTGGTTTGGTATCTTGGTTATTCTCTTTAATTGTCTTCTTTTCTTTGGTTGTTACCGTCTTTCTAATCATTGTTCTGATTGATTGTCTTTTTTCCTTTGATTTTTATCATTGATTGTCTCTCTATATATTGAATCTTCTATTTGATTGTTACTCTCTATTAATTCTGATATGTCGATTCTTCTTTGTTTGATTGCATTTCTTTCTATTGATTCTTCTATTTGATTGCACTTCTCCCTATTGATTCATCCGATTGTTCGCTTCTCTCTCTCCATTGATTCTTCTATTTTGATGCTTCTTTTTATGTTTGCTTTGATTTAACTAAGAATTTAAAGGTCTTTACGAGAACAAATCAACTTGAAAGTTGATCATCCAACTCAACTGCATTTTAATCTTATCCAATGCAATCAAGGTTAGGACCAACTCAAATCAACATATTCAAATCTAATGTTGTTTGATTTGGATATAGATTTGATTTTTTAACATGTGTACTCAACCATTGACATGTCATAATATTTTAATTTTATTTGTTATTTATAAATTTCCTAGCACAACCCTTAACATATTTTTTTTACGGTTATAGTTTTTTATTAATTATAAAAATCGAAGACTAAATATAATTTGTGAGATTTCTTTCCTTTATTCAAATTGAAAGACCCTTTCTTTGTTGTAAATAATATGTATTTGTATTTTTTTTTATGGCTAAAGGAAAAAGGGAAAAAAAAGACCAAAATCTTAAGAAAAAGTTTCAGTTGCACCAACATCATCTTCATCAGACAAAGAGGAAACATAAACTAAGAGGTCAATATCAAAAGACACGCTAAACTTAACGAAGAAGTCAATATATTGATTGTCATCAAGAAAAATAGAATGTCTTAAAATTTTACGATTTTTTGAATGTTTTTTTTAGGAAACGATTTTTTGAACGTTGAAGCGCCACACATGAATTAGTTGAATTACTTGTCTAGTTGCTAGATTTTTTTTTTGCACCATCCCAACTCATGACCTAATTGTTTTGATTTGATTTTAGTGTCAAAAGTACGAATTGAGTATTCAACTTAAACTAAACACAATTGATCAATTTGAATATTGAATTTGGTCAAATTCGACCTAATCCAGCACGCGAACTCATTCAAATCTCAAAATGAATTAATGCTAAGCTCATTTTTTCTGGTGGTTAAAGGAAAACTCACAAACCTTACTTTTGATTATCATAGGTGGTGGCTTAGACCTCTCCTGTGTCTGGGCATTGGCTGATTTTTGTTATTTTTTCTCTTTTAGCTTTGTTGGATGACTCTGTATCTTTTGCCCTCTTCGATGGCACGCCTTGGGTTGAGAGTAATTTGGTTTTAATATATATCATGTTGGCTTCTTAGAAAATAAAGAATAAAAAAGAGGATCGAATAGCTCAAATAGTTTGAGCGATAAAAAAGTTGGAGGTCATGCGTTCAAACCCGAAAATAGTTTGAGCGATAAAAAGTTAGAGGTCATGCGTTCAAACTCAAAATAATTTGAGCAATAAAAAGTTGGAGGTCATGCATTCAAACCTAAAAATAGTTTGAGCGATAAAAAATTGAAGGTTATGCGTTCAAACCCAGACAAAGGTGAAAAACTAATTACGATTGCTAAGTAAAAAAACAATATAATTTGTATGTATATGAATTTTGAGGGTATAAATGTATTTGTATCAAAAAGGGGTAGAAAAGGTATTTTGTTACCATTTATCTCCTTTCAAAGTGACTTTCATTTTCCCACAACACAAGTGACGTGCATTGTCTTTGAAGGGGTAGATTGGGAATTCCAAATTTCCGTAAGCTTCTCGAATCCAAAACACAAACCCTAATCTAACCCAAACATTGGCACCAGGTACACACACACCCAGAAAATCTCTCACATCATCTTCATCTTCTTCTTCTTTGTTGTTGTAATTTGATTATTGAATTCAATCAATTAGTAGTACTATATATTTATTGAATTGAATTTATTTGATGCCGATACGAGATGCCTCCGAAGCAATCAAAAGCTGATGTAGCCAAGAAGCAGAAGGTAGTCGAAGACAAAACTTTTGGTCTCAAAAACAAAAACAAAAGCAAAGCAGTTCAGAAATATGTTCAGAATCTCAAATCTTCCGTTCAACCCAGAACCGATCCCAAACAAGACGCAAAGGTATTATTCTTAATTATCATCATTCCATATTCTTTTATCTTAGATTATTCAAATGGGTTTTCTGCTTAGTCCCTGTTTGGTTGAACAGCTTATTATGATAAGCGCTTAGGTATAAGCTATGAGCTGTTTTCATAAGCTATCTTGGAGAACATATGAAAATAAAATGAAAACAGCTTATGTGCATATGTGCATGTCATAACAGTCTCTCAAGTGTCTATGTCAGTAGTTAAGCTCGAATAAGCCAATCAATAAAGGCTCTTATTAATGTAACATTAGATAGATTTTTCAACTGGGTTTTCTGTGTAGGCCCTTTTTGGATAAACGGCTTAATTTGCAGCTTACAGCTTATCATGATAATTGACTATGTATAAGTTATTTTTTACAACAAAAGATAAAATATAGTTAGATTGTTTTTGCATAAGCAATCAGTTGTTTTCACGAGAACTTGTGACAATAAGCTGAAAACAGCTTATGTGCATGTCATTAGCTGTTTTGGTTAAGTCTTCTAAACAGTCTCACAAGTGCTTATGTCAGTAGATTAGCTCATATAGGCCAATCCAGAAAGGTTCCTAATCTGTTATGTTTTGATGGTAACAGAAAAAGAAGGAGGAAGAGAAGGCAAAGGAGAAGGAGCTGAATGATTTGTTCAAAATTGCTGTTAGTCAGCCTAAAGTCCCACCTGGTAATCATTTCATTGTTATTTTCTGATTCACAAGTTTAATTTTTATACAACGTCAGCAAATCAAAACCAATTATATTTGTATTGTAATTTTAGAAGTAATTATGATTTAAGTGAAACATTTTTAGTGATGTGACATTTATGATTGATTGACAATGTAACAAATCTTTACATTACCATGCATATGAATTAAATCATTTTTTCTGTAGTTCAATGGGTTTTTATTATTCAGTGTTGTTGGGAACTAATATATCTGAATTTTTTTAGGTGTTGATCCCAAGTCTGTATTATGTGAGTTTTTTAAAGTGGGTCAGTGTGCTAAGGGATTCAAATGCAAATTCTCTCATGATTTGAATGTTCAGAGGAAAGGGGAGAAGATTGACATATACAGTGATAAGCGTGACGATGGTATGTAGGTTGTGTTTGTTTGTTACTTGTTGTTTTGGTTTTGATGGCTTTCCTTTTTCTTACTTTTTGGTTTTGCTCTTACGTTGTCAGATACAATGGAAGAGTGGGATCAAGAGACATTGGAGAAAGTGGTGGAGTCGAAGAAAAATGAGTATAATCAGAACAAACCAACAGATATTGTATGATTTATTAGATTTGTTGGTGTTATGTTGCATTGTTTTACTTGATTTTATCCACTTTCATTTTTTATGGCTAATTCGAGGCTTCTTTTTAATGTTTGATTTTTGTGTATTATCCAAATAATATTTTCATTCTTGCTTATTCAAATGGAAATAACCTCTGTACTTTGTTTAGGTATGCAAACACTTTTTGGATGCGGTAGAGAGGAAGCAATATGGTTGGTTTTGGTCATGTCCAAATGGTGGTAAGAATTGTATCTATAGACACGCACTTCCACCTGGATATGTTTTAAAATCCCAAATGAAGGCTTTGTTAGAGGAAGAATCTGATAAAATGCCAATTGAGGAGGAGATTGAAAAGCAGGTGAAATGTTTTTTTCCCTCTTACAAGAAGCACCATCATTTGATTATTGTATCAAGCTTTCTAACATAATATGTAACATGGTTTAGCGTTCCCAAGTGAAAACTACAACTCCTATAACTACTGAGTTGTTCTATCAATGGAAGAAGAAAAAAATGGACGAGAGAGATGCCAGTTTGGCTGCCCAACAGGCAGAGAGGGCTAAGAATGACCGTATGAGGTATGTCCATTATTTGTTATCAATCATTCACATTTGAATTGCTTATTTTAGCCCCTCCTTTTTAATCGAGGAAAAAGGAAATATTGATGGAGCTGCATGTTTTTTGAACATGCTTTTCAAGTGTATCACAAATGGTATGAAAGCCGATGAACTTTTTCTTATTTCTTTCCTAATCATGTTGTATTATCTTAAATGCAGTGGTCGTGAGCTGTTTTTGTCCAATGCTAGCTTGTTTGTGGATGATGCTGAAGCATACGACAACTACCAAAGAGAACCCGAACCTGATGAAACTGAACAGAATGTAAGTTTCTCCTAGTGTGTGTCTCTTTGTAATTTTAATGCCTTTTCCATGGATATAGATAAAAGCTGCAATATGACTGGAATTTTGCAGTTTTATTCAAAACGAAAATTTAACAGTTGTAAATTTGGAAAATTTGAAGGCCATAACTGCCATTTTTTTGTTACGATGCTCGAAATAAACTAATCCTGCTTTCTAGTTTTATGCAATTATGTACCCTTCAACTTTGCTTCTTGGTCCATTGGATCTTAGTTTAGACATGGGGTCCCCATGCCAGTCAGCAACGATTGGGATTTATGGTGCAAATGGGCTTGTTTGTAAGTTTTATGCATGATGAATCCCATAGCAAATGTTTTTTTTACTCATAAAAATTGTCTTTTTGGAGTGGATTCTCCTACTCATGTTTTGAGCTATAAATTTTGCATGCAAATTATTGTTTGCATGCGACAATGTATGGTGTAATTAGTGTCTCATCTTTAGGATTACCTATACTTTTGGAGCTTGCACCTTGTAGCCAGTTGTTTCATGAATTTGTGCCTGAATTCCTGTTTGGAATACCAAAACCATGGCTTTGGAAAAAGGTACAAGAGATAAGCTGTTGTCCAAAACATGGTTTGGGGATTCCTTAACAGAAAACGAACATGCTCTGTGATTATTGTGTATGGATTGTTCATTACTCACTTATAAGACTCATTTGGTATAGTTGTTTGCCCCTAAATATATATCCCTTTGCAAATTTCTAGATACATTCAATGTTCTTTTTCCAAATACATCCTTTATCAGTACTCTACCAATTTGTCTTGGAAAATTGGAATTTGAAAAATTAACATCGAATGCATCTATACATAGAGATTAATTTAGTAATAGTCATAACAAATTATACTACACATCAATTACACTACAAACCTTTCTTTGTATATGCAAAAAGATCCAAAGTACCCTATTAATAGGGACGGAGGGAGTATTTTCTAGTAAGAAGTTCACTTAGTTTGTAAGGTAGGTGCTAAGTATATTGGCAAATTATTCTAAAAGACGTGGAATTTGTTGTGGATTGTATTAAATTTACAATTGCACCCAGTTCTTGTTTATAAGCACATTGAGGTGATACACTATAGCACATTGAGGTGATATACTATAACACATCGTTAGGTTTTGTTTGGGCGAAAGGAAGGAAGGAAGGAAAATGGAAGGGATGATAACCCTTGCATGGGGGGTCTGTTCTTCTCCATAAAACTAAGACCCTCCTATATGAAGGAATTAAAAAAATGTATTAGGGGAGGATTTTGGAGGGCTTTGACTAATTGTCCAAATCATTTTCCTCTTTTATTTATAATATTTTCTCAAAACAAATAATCAATCATAAGCACTCTCCTCTCCCTTTAAATTTTTTCTCCCAAACAAGGTGAGAAATTCCTCCACTCTTTCCATTTTCCTCCCCTCCCTCACTACCCTTCCCTCCCTCTTTCTCCTAACTCCCAAACAAACTCTTCAATTGAATTCCAAAAACTAGAAAGCAATATAGGCTCTTGAATTAAAAATGTAGCCGACCGCACTCAGTGGGATACTGATTGGTTGTTGGATTAAAATGTGCTTTTTCAATATGCTTTTACCATATATTTTGTTTTCCTAACTGTTGTATCCATCTTCAGGGGACTGGGAGTGCTGCTAATAATGGTCCGAGCACCTCAGCAACAGGTGGCGCAGATGATGAACTTCCCGATGACATTGACGACGACGATGATGAACTGGATTTGGACGAGTTGAATGAACTGGAAGCAAGTTTAGCCAAGACATCAATCCAAATTAAGGAGCCAGGAGCTGAAGCTTAATACTGAGAAGTATTCTCAACCTTGATGTGATAGTTTAATGCTTCTACTAAACAATATATCATTTGCTTCTAGCCACTGGCATTCCTTGCATTCGAGGAAGTTTTCTATATGAAGCCTTTGATGATAATGAAATCACTATTTGCAACATTGCATTGGTATGAATGATGACAGTTTAGTATGATTCAGTTTTCTGTAGTTAGGTCCCTCATTGGACCTGTGACTGTGATGGACATTTTTGTTGTTTGAATATGGGTAGTCTTTGTACAGACTGTACCTAATTTTTGTTATTGAGTTTCCTCTACTTCACAAAGGCTGCTTCAATATTGTTTTGTTGTGTGATTTTCTTGATGCCACCACTGCTAAAGTGTTGTGTTATGGATGTTGCAACTTATACATGTCCTTAGGGAGCTAGGGTATTCTTGGGAGTTTCCGGTTGAAAGAAAATGAAGCGGAAAGTAATATGTGGGATTTAGTCATCTATGCATCCACCGTCTCTTGCGAAAGTAAAGGAATGAAGTAGAAAATTGAGAAAGGAAAGGGATCTTCATCGAGACATTTTCGGTTGATCTAAGAAAACCGAGATAGTATAAGATAAAATTTGAAGTTTACAGAATAAGCAAGAAAATGAGTGAATCTCATTTTAGCAGTAAAGCAATTGGATCTTCCAATTTTTTTGGAAATATAGATTGTTAATCAATTTAGTCCGTCAGTTTCAGTGAATTTGAATCACAATAGATATCAGTTATCAGTTGAAGCTCTAAACATATTTCCAAGTTCGCGCATTTGAGATTTTGAGTATGTTATAAATGTTTACTCAACGTATTTACCTTGCTAGATGACAAGAATAAACATTTTTACCTTGTTTACATGGCAGTTGGTTGTTAACCTGGGTCCCTGATCACTTGTTTAAATAACTCAAATTTCTACCACCAATTCATTGTTAATATGTTAAATAACTATTTATTCTACTTAAGGGTTCCAACAAAAAATTAGATATAATTAGTAAATGTAACCAAATAGTAAAATATTAAAATTCATGTTTTATTATTTAATAGTTAGTTCAGTTTGCACATAACTAAAATTCTTCATGATATTCAATTTTTACATATTCATTTGTCAAAAAAAATAAATTACAGTCAGTTTTGCTACTGTACAAATATACTTCTTTTTTCTTTCACTTTACATCTCAACCCTTTTCACCATCAATTCATGACTTCATTATGATCTCAAAAGAGTTGTTTCACCATCCTAAACTTTTTCTTGAATAACATCGTAGTTTCTGTTCATAACGCGTAGGATATTTTTCCTCAATGGATCTAACTATCTTGAGTCATTGAACATTCTGAACTTCAAAGAGTAAATAATTAAAAATTAGTATGAAAGTCTTGGAACATATTATTGAAGGGAAATGTTAACCGTTGCCTCCGGGGTACTGGTTAAGAATATGAAAAAGGAAATTATATAGTAGTTAATGCATTGAAATTGTGTAATTAATTTATAATAAAGTCAAAAACAGTATCCTTTTATGGTAATAACTCCTTTCTATGGTATGCTTAACAGGTGTCCGGGGACATCAGTTAGCAGAACCCTTATTTGAAAACAGTATGTTTGTTCAATTTTAAAGACTTTTTTTCTTTTCTTACAAAGTCTTTTTAAAGACATGTTGCCTGCCATTAAATAGTAATCAAATGATAATATTTTCTTTGTGATGTTTTGTCTCTTATAGACATGTTGTTTGATCCTGTTATGTAGACTTGCCACATCCAATATAATGGTAAACACAAGTTCGTAAACGCACGAGTGCTTGATTGATACTCTTGGATACACGAGTTCATGTTTTTTAAATGTTTCATTTCAATCATAATAATTGAAATGTACTAATTCACCTCTATTATATCCACTCATACAATTTTTTTTTTAGGAAACCTTTTCATACAAATTAAAAAATGTATGAATAAAAAAGAGAATAATATATTTTTTATTAAATTGTCCTCATTAAATTATCAACTACATTCATCATTATTATTGTAAATGCAAAATGACATGTCAACTTAGGAATAATACAAGTAATATTAAATAATGATACGATTGGAAAAAATAACTAATATTAAATTAAAACTTGAAATGATCATTCATTTTCAGAAAATTTTATTTTTTTTAAAAATAAACCATTCATCGTGGACGGAATTAGTGCAATTTTTAAGAACCCAAGAGCGTTTAGATGAGATGACACATGTCTCTTCTAACTTAACCAAGGTCCTGGATTCGAATCCATGCTTGTGCATGCGTTAAAACTCTTAGGGAGAGCTTGCCCCCCATTTGGGTCCCGCAATTGCGTGCGGAGGATCCCAATTTAAAAAAAAAAAGTTGCAATTTTTAAGAATATATATACACCTGAAAAGTGCTAAATTTTGGTGTAGTTTCGCACTATATAATCCCTTAATTTTGTCACGTTGCTCGTAGATTACATGCTGACACGATGGACGGTCATGGGGGACTAAAAATGTTATACATCAGTTAAAAAAACTCAGTTTTCAAGTGAGGATTCAATTCTTCTGTCAAAGAAAAAGTTGAGGGTTTAATTAAGGAATTAAGTGTTTCGTAATAAAACTAAAAGATGTATTCATTTTGTGAGACACTAAACTAAGTCCCGTAGTTTTTGTAAGGGACGACAATAGGTCTTCACGTTCACACATAATCTTGTGAAAGGAATTAAGTAGTGGACTAGTGACAAAATTTAAAAGACCATGGACATTGTTGTCTGATTGTTTTGCTTTACGGTATAAGGATTTTAAAAGTAAAAAGCTCTGGATAGATGTTGTTGTGATCATTCTTGATCTTTTCATTTTAAAAAGTCACTCAAAATATACCACTACAAGAATGTTAGTGCTCGTCCCAGGTCAATAATCAAGTCTTATGGGTTGAGACGCCGAAGAATATCCGTAGGAGATCTAGAACTAGTGTCGATATAGACTTGATATATTTTGTTCTACAAAGAGTCTTATGGACCCAACACACTTATGGACATTCTCTAACAATCATTATTTTATTGGATAAAATTCATGTGAGGACCACACTTTATAAATAGATCTCACATAAAATGGTGAGACTACAAGGGTTTCACGCAATAGAAGAGCGAACATTAGAAAGAGTTTTCATAGCATTTCACTTATTTCATTACTCATAGATTCATTTTTAGGTTTTGTTTCCTTTACAAAATATTATGTTTATGACAAAAATGTAAAAACATGAAGAGGAAAATTCAAATGTTAGTTTTTCTCACCCCCTTTTCACCAAAACAATTTTGCCAAGAACTTACGTTAATTATATAAATTAACATTAAAGCAAAAGGAAGCATGCAGAATCTGCACAATAAACTCATTTTCAAACTTGAAATATATAATTGAGGTGAGACTTACATGCCAAGTAACAGAGCTACAGTTATTATTCATCATACAAGAAAATGCAGTACCATACAAGTTCATTATCTAAAAATGAACTGAAAAAAAAGTACCATATAAGTTAAATATATGCATTATGCTGCAGAACCATGCATATGAAATTTCGATATAAGAGAACGCAAGCAACCTATAATGCTAATGATACTCTAGAATTAAGCATGACTAGAGTCATTTGGCTTTGAAGAATGTGACTCCTTTGCCACCTTTTCTTTGCTAAACATTAATGCTCTTCCTGCTTTGACAAACTGTGACATTATCTTAGCTTTGATTTGGCCTCTTTTTGGAGGAAGTGGAACTCTAACAGTAGTCTTAGTAGTAACTATTGATTCAACATTTTCATTTGTTCTCGACATTGTTAGCTTCAAATGAAGGAGTTTTTTAGAATACGTACGTAGCAGAACAGAAATAAAAGATAGTTTATGCCAAAGACAAAACTAAGAGAAAGAAAACATGGAAGTGTATGCGTGTGTACAGAAGTGTATAAAGCATATTTATAAGGTTGAAATTGAGACATTATCTTCTGTTACATGGATGTGGGCCCCCAAAATTATGCGTGGAAAGAAGACCTTTTTGTGGAAGTGCTCAATAATGCTGATTGACGACACACTAAAGTTAATAAATAATCACTCAGTGATAAATATGTTTTCTACCATAATTAACAAGTGATTAATTAGTATGCTATCTTCTTCTAACTGGACACTTCAAAATGAGCCTACGGATACACGATACTTGTGCAACAAGTCAACAATTTATGTTAAATAACTACTCAGATTTTAGAGATTCTATTCACTTTATATTATTATTATGTGTAATCTAGCATTTTTGCCACATTAATTCTAATTAATCAAAACTTTTAGTTACTAATTGAAGTGAGTGTGATACAGACATATAATTACCATATATATGTATGTGAATACGGAACTACTAAACAAGACAAAACACCTTGGACTGCTGGATTTCATCATAATAAACTTGGACGGTTGGATAACACGTTAAACAGTGCAAGAAAAGGACATTGATATAAGAAAAGAGAACAAGGATGAGACATGTCGGCAGTTAGTAATGCTTACACGAATGCATTATTTTACTGTTCTTGTGTCTAATGAAAAATACTATAAGTCAACGTTCATGGAGAAAGACTTCAAAAATCAATATTCAGCATAGTTCTACTTCTAACTTATCAAATCAAATTATCATTGCACGCAATGCGCTTCATATACCCAAATATGATAACCACTTTTTCCACAATTTTGTGATCCCTTCTCCAAAAGAACACAAGTTAGGCAATTGTCTGCCTTTTCTAGTTAAGTAAGATAACTGGGCCCTTATCATGGTAGACAATAAAGAGGGTCCACTCATTACATTGGTTAAGAATTTTTTTTCTTAAGCTTTGTCTGGTCATAAAAGCAAGCAATGACTTGACTTGGTCTATATGTTGGCCAAAACTAAATAATAAAAAGGTATTTTTATAATTAAAAATAAAAATCCCAAAGTGAGCAACTTCACATTTTCCTTGAATCAGAGTTCATTTTTATAACTGGTTTGTTTTTTCATTTGTTGGATGAAAAATAAGACTCAAAGAAGCATCCCAACCCAGATTTTGTTACAAGAGGAGCAAACACCCGACCATTCAGAGAAATAAAAAGAGAAACAATCTCTAAGCAAGTAGTCCCCACGCCTATAAGGCTAAGAATCCAATAGGTGCAAGCAACATATACATTGCAAAAATCCTTATATGCATTATTAGCACATTCATCTCTTCGAAGTGTTGTGACAAGCCTTGAACACATGGGGCAAAGATCTCTATCTTTTAATTAGCTGGAAAATGTAGTGACTTTAGCCAAATTTTAGATAAAATAAGAGAGATCATAATGTTTAAAATTGAGGGAAAAAGATACGACAAAAATCAAATCAAATCATAATGAAAGTTAGATGATTTAAATTTGAACATATATAATATATATATATATA
>Ga0228711_1004747_pt1 | contig 20800 bp, 12 predicted proteins | sample MedpolnodulmetaG_2_FD_177996 | JGI IMG/M metagenome (GOLD analysis project Ga0228711, IMG submission 177996) | Root nodule microbial communities from Medicago polymorpha collected in Santa Monica, California, United States - brown nodules | ecosystem: Host-associated > Plants > Roots > Nodule... | reverse complement strand
TTACTGGACCTTTTATTTATGTCATGTGTACTTGCATGTTCTTCATGTTCTTGATGATTCTGGGTTTGCTTATGAACACCTTTTTGTACCACCATCAGAATAGTAATCAATAACTGAAGAGTGCTTTTGAAGAGTACTTCTGAAGTAGTGCTTCTGAAGTGAAGCTCTGAAGTAGTGCTTCTGAAGTGAAGCTTCTGAAGTAGTGCTTCTGAAGACAGATTTTGAAAACAGATTCTGATGTGCGGATTCTGATGTCATCAGAACGTTCTGATCAACTCACTGATCAACATTCTGAACTAACTTTCTGATCTTCAGAGTTAGTTCATGAATTCAATGTCTTTTGATTTCTTATATCTTGGTATGATTTTAAACCTGTTCCTGTCTTAGTATAACACTCAAGAGCACAAGTTAAATACCAAAGAATTAATCAAAGTCCATTTAATCCTTAATCATTAAAGTTTATTATCTTTAAAATTAATTTGGGATTTTGCCTCAACAGGTATTGTTAACGAGTGTCTTCGAGGGCACTCTTTAAGAGTTTTGGATTAAGAAATTATTATTTAGAAAAGTTAAACAATTCAATTTCAAATGTATTGAATACACAAATTTTCATAAAAACTTATTATTTTCATAAATTTTCAAAATGATAGAAATTTATGAAGTATTTTTTTCAAGTTTCAAATGACACCTATAGACTAAGAATTTCAAATTTCTTTATTATTATTTTTCAAATTTTGCATTTTGGTCGTCAATTTTTTTAAATTAACCCAATATATTTCAAAAAATTGCAAAATGATCCCCCTCAGAATTTTCAAAAATTGTCATTTGACCCACTGAAAATTTCGAAAATTTCAAATTGACCCCAAATTTGACCCTAAAAAATAAATTTTATAAAAGTTCCGAAAAAATGATGATAATGAAATTGTGTATTACTCAATCCAAATAAAATTATTGAGAAATGAAAGATAACGGTCTTGCAAAAAACATTTTAAAATTATTTTAAAACAAAAGTATGATAATGAAAATTGCCTATAATTCTAAATTCTTTAAAATTTCTCAATTAACTCATCCAAACACACTCTCAGGGAATTTTCAATTGTTTGAAATCGATGTGGAGTAGAGGATTAAGAAAAACTCATGCCTTTATTGAATCTTTAAATGCAATAACTCTTCTAAAAGTTGGTTTGATTTCTACTCATTTGTATTAAATTTTGGCAAAAATATTCATCAAATTCGCAATAACACCGGTGAGATTACGTAGTATCATATTATTAACGAGCCTCAGGTTGCAAATGGTCTTTCAACCCGGTTTGACGTTAGAGAATGGTGTCAAATTTTTGAATTTTCTCCTTTTAATTAAAAAATGTTTTATCGATACATTTCTCTGATAGCTGAACTCCACGCTATTCATCACGAGCTATAATTGGCTAAGGAGCCGAATTACCATGATATAACTTGTGTTCACACATTCTCTTCAGTGTGTTGATCTTCTCAAGCTTCCAACTCCAAGGTTTTACAAATATGTTGTTACTTTTATTCAAGATATCAAAGACCTTGTTCCACATGTTTGCATTGATCACATCCATCGAAAAACAAATAGTTGTGCGAACTTTCTAGTTAAACTTGAAGATTCTTCTAGCATTGATCTCATAGTCCACTATTCCTTTTCCACCGACATTACAAACCTTCTCTCTGTCAACTCTATGTGAACCTCGTTCCTTAAAGCTTAGATGTTTCACTCTCTTTTTTGTTTTGTCTCCTTGCTCCTTAGCTTCCTAACCAAAAAAAAAACTTTTAATATACTTTTTTTTAAAGATTTGTAGTTTTTTCCTTAAAAAAAACCCCTTTATTAATTTATTTTTTGTTGTGCACCGAATTTGGCCCCTTCAACTAATAAAAAAGAAGAAGAAAGAATCGCCCCTTCATGATATAGAAATAAGAAACGTAATCCAAAAGGGGGGATTTTTGGAAAGGAAGTAAAGTAGAGGGGTGCAATAGAAAATAGGTATAGAGTGAGATTCACTTCACTCTCACGAAAAAGGGTAGTGGTATCCTCGTTTCAGCAAAGGGTTCTCTCAAACCTCTTTCAACAGTCCAAGGTTAGTCTTTCTCCAAAACCCTAATTTCCCAATTTCAGATCACGCCTTTAATCTTCCTCTTCAAATTTGATCGTTTCTTGGAAAATCAATCTGTTTAACGATTTAATCGTGAGAAAGCAAATAAAGGGTTGATTAGGGTTTTTGGGTATGTTATTAGGTTTAATTGCTAGGTAGAAAGAAAACATTGATCATCAATTTAGGTTAAAAGAAACTATAATTTATTCAATTTTTTCTGTTGGTTTCGTTTGCTTCAGATAGTTCAAGTTTCAAAGAATGTTAATATTTGTTTTAGAAATGCAAAATTGAACAAGGGGGTTCTGAAAGGGGTGATTTTTATTTATTTATTTTCAATAATATGCGTGCATGTGTTTATAATCTTAATTTTCTATATGCAGGTTGCACGGTTTTAACTGTTTAGGTTTTTGCATTCCAAAAAAAACTGTGCAGCTTTGGCTGCGAAGTTATAGGTATTTGGTAGTGTTTTTATGAATGTAAGTTGGAATTAAAGATAATTGTAGATGGAATCCCTTTGGAAACTTGTGTATTTGCTAGAGCCTGCGCCAGTGACGCTTATCGCCACAGCTGTAGCTGTGACATTTGGAGCTGCTTTTCGAGCTCTAAATTATGGGAAAGAAATGGAGCGTAATCATCACATGTCAGAAGCATCCATTACATTGGATAGGTCTCAAGCATTGATGATCCCGGTTATGAGCTCTTTTAGCTTGGTTCTGATGTTCTACCTGTTCTCATCGGTTTCACAGTTTCTCACGGCATTTACTGCCATTGCTGCTGCGTCGTCCCTTTTCTTCGTCCTGTCTCCTTATGCTGCCTATTTGAAGTCACAGTTTGGTTTGGCTGATCCTTATGTTTCACGCTGTTGCTCAAAATCTTTTACACGAATCCAAGCAATGCTATTGTTTACATGCACTTTTACAGTGGTTGCTTGGCTTGTTTCTGGTCATTGGATACTGAACAATCTGTTGGGAATATCTATATGCATTGCATTTGTAAGCCATGTGCGTCTTCCAAACATCAAGATTTGTGCAATGCTCCTCCTTTGTTTGTTTGTATATGACATTTTCTGGGTTTTCTACTCTGAAAGATTTTTTGGGGCAAATGTCATGGTGTCTGTAGCAACACAGCAAGCATCAAATCCTATGCACACTGTTGCTAATAGTTTAAGTCTTCCTGGGTTGCAACTAATAACAAAGAAATTGGAGTTACCTGTAAAGATTGTCTTTCCACGAAATTTGTTGGGCGGTGTTGTTCCAGGACAGAGTGCATCCGACTTCATGATGCTTGGTTTAGGAGACATGGTATCACATTCTTACCCTCTTAGAATTATTACTCTATGAGTCTATGTGTTAACTGTTTCTAACGGATAGACTGTACTTTTATTGCTTACTTCACATGAAGGAGTATGTTGCTTTGCATTTACTGATATGAACTTTTCTTCCTTGTTTTCTTGCTAAACCATGTTTTGTTACGTATTATGTGGGTTGTGTGGATTTTCACTTATTATGATTTTTGAATACCTTCATGGTGAAATATTCTGCCATATATCATGCAAGAGTAATGATAAAAGAACATGAAAAAAGAAGAGGTTGTCATTGTTCACAATACTGAAGTTTTTACTGTAACCTCCTCCCCCTCTCCTTTCTCTAACTTCTCTTGCATCAAGTAGGTTGAATTGGGCATATTCTGCCAATTTGGTCTAATTTGAGTGAAATTTTTGTTGTGAGTTATGCAATATTTACGTAGGGGCCAGGGGGCATATTGTGATCGAAGCTTTCTCTGTGCTTCAGTGCATCACGTGTGTTTGTTTGCATACACATCATCAAATACTGTGGCTTAAAGCTTAAAATATCATTACAGTTCTGTGTCGACCTAAGCTAATCCTGAATTCAATAAAGTTTGCCAGTCCCACTTCTTCTAAGCTTCTGTATTTGGTGTTTCATGATGTTTGCGTATCTTTTTGTAGGCCATCCCTGGGATGCTGCTGGCTTTGGTGCTCTGCTTTGATTATCGCAAGAGCAGGGATACAATCAATCTCACTGATTTACATTCTTCAAAGGGGCACAAATACATATGGTATGCGCTGCCTGGATATGCCATTGGTCTGGTAACTGCTTTAGCAGCTGGTGTCTTGAGTCACTCACCTCAACCTGCTCTCCTTTATCTGGTAATTCTGTTTTATCAATTTTTTTATCATCGTATATGTGTTATTGTCGACTATACTTCCCTATACTAATTAATAGTAATTCATTCTATAACTTCTGTTATTACTCAATTAATACCCCCGTCCCTTAATATAAGACCTTTTTGAGAATTTTACTTCTCCATAATGTAATACCTCTTTCTAAATTATCCTCTGCATTAGTTATTTTCTGACGTATATATCCATAATTAGTTTTTTTAAAATAAACCTATAAGCATTTAATTTTTGCGTGTCTCAACTCTCTCTCTCTCTCTCCAGCCTAACCAATTTGTGGGAAACCATGTTTTGAGCAATTTTTCAAATTTTAAGAGGGCCATTAAACAAATTGAAACGCTTAAAATATTTTCACTATTAGGATGTGAAACAAAATTCACCGAACAGTTTTTGTGTGCCGTTATAAATGTGAACTTGTTTTAAAACTATGGAATTGATATAGGTAGTGGAGAGCCAATTAAAATACCACTAGGAACAGCTTTCTTTTGGTAGTGAACCACAAGGAACAGCTATCAAAGCACTTAATTAGTTAGAGGAGAGAGGAATGACGACTCCCAACAATACAAAGGGAAAAATCGGAACAATAGCATAACTAAAGGACGAAATTAATGTTTTTAACTAGATAAACTAACTTCCTTAATTATTGTGATATGGTTAAGGAGGTCTTTATATTAAGGGACAATGGTAAACTACCTCCATTCCTTTCTACTTGTCATTTTTTAGTTATTTACACGTACCAAGAACGCTGATAAATTGTTAGGTACTTTTGATGAAAATGAAATAGTTTATCTTTTTCCTATAATATCCTTAACTGTTTATTATATCAGTGCACTTATTTCTCTCTCTACAATCAATTATTAAGAGTATTATTCACAAAACAGTAATTAATTAAAATGACAAGTAAAAATGAACAAATAATTTCTGAAAGAGCGACAAGTAAAAAGGAATAGAAGGAGTATCTTATTTTGTTTCGACTGTGGGAAAAGTTTAGTTTATAGAACATATTAATGAAAATAGACACAGTTATTGCTTAATCTACATAATTTTCACTATTTATTTCTCTTTCCAGTTTATAAAAACACTATTTTTCTCTATCTATTCATACTAAAATACTGTGTTACAGTCGAGTACATAATTTTGTCGGAATATGCAAGTCCAAACCCCGTTTTGTTGATATGAGGATCAGAGATTCATCCATAAATCCATTATCTATGTGAACCTGTTTCCTCCACTGGCACCGAGCCATTTGATGCATGCAATTTGTTTGTCAAATTCTGTTACCTAAATCAGATATTGTCAAAATAATTGTCAGGTCACCTATTGTCCAGTTTGTGCATAAACTTCATGTTACATTACATACCTCATATTCATCTATACCCAAATATTTTTCTGAGTTATTTGTTTGGTTGAATTTCAACTATGAAATACCACAATCCATGGTCATGAATCTCATGATTGTGAATGAGCTATGTTTTCAAGTGTCAAGAAGAATCTTCTTTGCTCATTCATCTCATGCAATGTAAATATCCTATATTAATATTAATAGTATACATGATAGAGGAATCAATCCCATTTTGCATCCTATATTAAGTTTGTATACGTAATTAAGTAAATTTTTTATTTTGCAAATCTTTCTACAGCTAGCTTCTTAATTTTTAACTAGCTCCAAAACCAAACTGTCTGTTTCACCCTTGACAAAGTTCTATATCTTTGTTTGTGTAGGTGCCTTCTACCTTGGGACCTGTAATTGTGATCTCTTGGATGAAAAATGAGCTACTCGAGTTATGGGAAGGAAACATTCCGAATGTCAATGATAAGGACCGCGAGGTAGAAGTTTAATCTGTTAACTGGTGGTTTTATTATAGCAAAAATATGACAGTTGTAAATTCACTGATAATCTTTAATCATGCTACTTAAGAAAATTGGCATTAAATGTTCAGGTTATCATGTCTTGATCTTTTTATTCGTATACCATAAAATAAAAGGAAAGAAGATGAAGATTACATTTCTGCGTTGGAAAAGATAAAATTGAAGTTATATGTTCCAAAATACAGCAAGTTTTTTTTTTTTTTAATAAGCCTTCAATACGCCAACATGCTTTGGGATAGTGAAATGACCGAACTCGAACCCGACCTAAAAGATGCTTATCCAGAGGTGACCAAATAAACTATAACATGGTTTCAATTTGCATACAATGGACCATTCTTGTGTTAGGAAACGGCGAAGTTATAAGGGCGCTTCTTTCCAGTCTTTGCTATTAAAAACTCTTCATGTGTTTGGAATTGCGTATCTGCACAAAATTATCTAGAAGTAAGCATTCAAATGTGTAAAATTGGTGTTTTATATTTTTATTTTTATGTATACTGTTGAACTGATGTTAGGGATGGTCAAAATAGCATCTAAGTTACAATGGATCATTCTTATGTTGCTTTGCTTATCATAGATAATTGCTCTTTAAGCTGCAAATATTGCTCTCCCGAGCCCTAAATCCCCCCAACGGCAGGTAACCGGCGTACGTAATATTTCTTCCCAACCATAGTCACGACTATCAGCTGGTTCTTCACTTGTTTTGCAATGGGTTAGGTCCACAAACGCTTCTTTTTTCATTTCTAAAAAAGTTGTCCAGAAACTCTTTACAAAACCTGCAATTGTAAATTTTCCAATGGGCAACCTTTTTTATTTTTTTTATTTTATATAATGTAATGGTGCTATCTCTCCGCCCTCAACATCAATCCGAGTATATATGTAATTGTGTTAACTAATAAAAATATTCTTCTTACATATTTTCATCTGCTTTTCATATTATTTTAAGTCAAAGTAAAGTGTAGATTGATTTAAGTATACCATAGTAATTGCTATAAGCTAAAATTTAAGCAGAGTTTTTGTCCCTTTCTGCTTCACATGTATGATTTTGGATCCTTCTCCTGAATATCCTATACAACATTTGTTCTAGGATTTGTACGAGGTTTTTTTATGATATTGGGATTAAAGAAACTACAATCCCAATTAGTATACAACTTGTGAGAAATAATGTCAAATTTGCATTGTATCACAACTTTTTCAATAAACTAGTACTATCTGCAATCAGCAATCCTAAAAAGGCCCACCATTTGTACCGAATTCCACTTATATTATTTGAGATTTATTTTCCCACCCTATGTCTTTCCTCGCGCGCCCTATCTTTTTCCACTTTTACCCTTAGTCTGGAATTCGTTTTCCAGAATGAATTGTTAATGTTTTCCAGATTTATCCGGATTTTAAATTCCGAAATGGTTTTTTTTCCAAAACTTTTACAATTTTAAGCTTTGAAATTCGTAAAATAAATGCAAATAAACATATAAAACAGAAATAAAAAGACAAAAAGATAAAAACAACTCATTTTATTGATATTTGAATAATACATTACAAAATGTTGAAGCTTTTTAACCTTTTTACATAAGAACCTAAAACTATTTCTAGGGGGGGTAAGTTATACCAATGGCTCCGGCTGATAGGACATATCAGTAGCTTCATTGTTGGAGGGGAGACAGGGGAGGAGGAAAGAGGAGGGCGGAAAGAAGAAAACAATACCCCAGAGCCCCATTGACCGTTCATACAATCCCTGAAAATTTTCAAAGAGGCATGTTTCTATGAAAGGCCAACGATGGAAAACCATGGTTGTAGAAGGAAGAGGAGGAGAGGGTCGTAGAAGGAAGAAGAGGAGAGGGTGGGAAAGAATGGTGTGAGAAATTGTGTGGTTTGAAAGGCTATTTATAGGGAAGGAATGGTTGCATGGAGTGTATCTACACTTAATGCAGTCAAAAAACATGTAAAAACACGTTTTCTTGACTTGACCCAAGACCAAAACAATTGACAAACGTGTTTTGTGTGGTGCAGACCACCAGCCAAAAGATTCTGATGTAGTCCGGATTTTATAATCTGGATTACACATGGATTTCGGATTATATAATCCGGAAACATACGATTCTGGTTGAAACAAACGAAACTTGGTACTTTCTGTAGGGTGAATGGTGGTTCGGATTGTATAACCCGGACAACCTCATCATAGGATTCTTTTGTATGGAAAAAGTAAATTCAATATTATTTTGCTATCAAATATCAACACTTCAATTGACATAAACTAATAAGAATAATGTTCAAGTCAAATAAGGCCAACAATTTCCATCATTTCATACGTCATCATTTATGCAAATGAACGATTAATATTACATCCCACTCAAATTAGTATAGTTGAGGTTGATCAAAAATAAATAAAAATTAGTATGGTTGCGCTGAATATTGCATATCAAGGATTTAGTATATTTGTAGATGATTAGTGACATTCCACGATAGTGGGGGGAAACAATAAAATATAGGCAACATCTTGAATCAGTCAAGCAATATATAATTAAAGAGGCAGTAGGACAATTTTTGACTGAATTAAGTAAAGAGGTTCATTAGAAAAACTTGAATCTATTCTAATCTAATCAAATATATAAAAGGAACGTATGTGGGTTGTCTTGTCAAGTGGCATATTTGTTTTATGAAGTTTTTCCTTAATCAGAACCACGACAATGAAATGCTTATTATTGAATTATTATTTTAAATCTTGCAAACTTGATTTATTCGATTTTTTTTTTTTACTGGACTCTTGACCCGTGCGTCCGTGCTATCGCACGGGTCGTACTGAGCTGAATTTGAATAAATAAGTCGCCACATTATTAACATATAATCATAAATAAAAGACATATGAAAATGTAAACATAATGACTTGTACGACAGTGATAACATATAATTAATAAGGTAAACTAAATCTTTATTTAGTCGAACTTAAATCATCATACATCACGAAATATTTCATGATAAACAACATTTGAGGTCGTAGTGGTGTTGTTGCGATCTTCATTAGTGATTAGTATCTTCAACCCGTCTTTTGAAGTGACTCTTAAAATTGCAACGTATAACTAACAATGCGAAAACACTGGACTTGGCAAATAAATTCCAACATTTTTAAGTGATTGCCCCTGACTCTAATTAATTGTCATTGCAAATGAAACAACTAAAGGGAACTGTTTTCGTTGAAACTCAAAAGGAATTTTAACGTCAAACAATGAAAGAGATAGCCTGGGATGAACACTTATATAGTTAGTGATATAAAGATGAAATCAGAAATGACAAAGTATAAACTAATAAGTGCTAGTTATATAGTCTAAATGATTAATGGTTAATGGGTTATGGACAACCAAACATTTAAGGATGCTACTACTCAGTGGCAGAGCCACATTGATCCCAGGGTGTTCAACTGCACACCCTCAGATTTTTCAATTAGGCTTAAGTTTATAGCTTTTTCTATTCTACACCTCCTCAAGATTTATCTTTGCACCTACCTTGCACCTTATTAACTTTACTATTGCATCCTAGAACCCAAGTGAAGTTTGTGTCCTAAGTTTTAAATTGAAATTCCTAACCGCTATGCTATGGAGTATGCAAAATGACATCAAATCTCCTCCAGATTTGATCGTGTTATTTTCATCATCAAACTCCAGTTTCAGTAACCAATAATGTCCTGAATCGTCTATCAGGCCAATATCCGTTGAGTCTCTATTGATGATGTCGTCGACAAATTTAGCATAAGTGAAGGCCTAAATGCACAAAATGCGTGCATATCAGACATAAGCTACCAATTTCAAACAGGCGACAAATAAATGAAATACTTGTACTCCTCAAAATAATAAGAGTTGGATCAACCGATGTCACATATTGATTCAACGAATGACCAATCTCCTTTGTGAGACTCATGCCTAAGTTAACATAGTTATGTTGATAGTATAAAAAGCGCATATTAACTATTTGAAAATGTAGTAGAATGACCATAAATTATTCATAGTTTCACAATTTTATTTATAATGTAAAAACAGTTGTACAGTTCTAACAACATATCAGTCGCATAATGAGAAAAGTGGACAATTCTGTTAAGGTGTTTTTTAGGCATTCTCATGCTTCACACATAAAATTTGGATGCAATTAAGTTAAAAAGGTCATTGAATTGACAATTTATGCACCAGTGAGTTGCTCACATGTGTCATTCAATGAAGAAACTTGTTTTTGGTGTAAACTTATGAGGCTTGACATGAACCTATAAATAACAATACGTATATATGCAAATATCACTTGATGAATCAAAACATGTGCTTCAAGATACAAACAAACCTGTCCAGGTGATACTCTACGTGATAGGTAAGCCACTTAAGACTCAATAGCTGCATATAGGCCGAATCAGTTATGTCAAACTCCCACAGGGCATCTTCTGACAATGGATGAATCAAAATAAAAAATTTAGCACCACCTTTTATCCATGAAGCAAACTCAGTGGTTATATAGCTATTTCTATATAAGATTTATCCAATATAAAGGGAAAACAAAAATAATACCTTTAGTGTTGTATATGGTGAATTGAGTGACATGTCTGGCAGATTGAACATCCACCATGGCTGCCTTTGGGTTGAAGTTCGAATTTTTAGTTAAAACTACGAGAGAAAGAAATAGTTATACATATAGAAAAGATTCACCTGTAAACAACATTATGCAGCTAAAAATTCAAACATGTGCCAACATGCTATAAATGAAAATAAAGGCTCATTATGTTTATTTCAATGACTAATGTCAAGTCCCAAACGTCACAATAAATGCCTATTGACTTTTTGATGATACATCTTCAAATTAAGCAGGTGACTAACATATTAATGCATATTTGATGTCATGTAATGATGACTGAGTTTGTATAGGGGTGGCAAAAAAACCCGTGCCCGCGGGTATCCGTGGATAAAATCCGTCATGGGCACGAGGCGGGTAGCTAAACGGGTACCCGCGGATATAATAAACGGGTATTTAGCTACCCGTTACTTTATGGACACGGACACAAATATGATGATACCCGTGCCCGCGGGTATCCGTACCCGTTAATAAATTATATAAATTACTAAAATATCCATGTGTGTGTGTGTGTGTGTATAAGAGTTTGGATGTGGATTTTGGATGTTTTTATCTTTTATATATATATATATATATATATAAGAATTTGCATGGATTATGTAAGAATCATATCTATTATGGTATGATGAATTTGCTTGAGATTATGTAAGAATCACGATTTTTGTTGGATTATGGTTATGGTATGGATTATGAAATTTGAATGGAATATCTTATGTATGAATCTTTAAAAGTTGAATTTTGCAGGTAATTAAAAGTTGAATTTTTTTTGTACAAAAATAAAATAAAAAATCCATGGGTACCCACGGATATCCGTGGGTATCTAAATACCCGTAGATTACCCGTATAGATATACCCGCACAGATATGGGTACGGATACGGGTACCATATTTATCCAACGGGGTGGGGACAGATATCATACTACCCGTACCCGCGGATACCCATTGACATCCCTAAGTTTGTAATTCAAATAAGAAATTAAGAGGGATTAGTGAGTAGTTAGGAGTTGATGGTGCATTTAATGCCAGCTAAAGAGGAAAATTTTGAAGTGATTAGGGCTAACTGCCAGAATGGCAAAGTCTAGTTTTTATAATAAAGGATTCATTTCGTGGATCGATTAAATATTTACGTTTTAAAGGTAATTTTTTTTTTTAAAGAACGTTTTACATGTAGTTATTAAAAAAAATATAAATATGCTTAAATTCATATATACTACTCTACAATTCGTTAAAAAAAAATAAATATTACTCTACAAGCAGTAATTAAAAAAACCCGTACAGCTAAAAAAAACTGGTTATTCAAAGTATAAGTATTTATTTGTCTGTAAAAAAAAAGTACTTATTTGTGTCGACCAATCGTGAGTTTGTGACACATTGTTTTTAAAATAATTCAGGTATTTTTTTTTGAGGGAAAAATAATTCAAGTATTGTAACCGTCTAGTTAGGTAGGACTATCTAGGCTTTTTTTTTTTATTTTTTATCAAGTTTTAATCTCATTTAATCCTTATGTTTTTTTAAAAATCAAAAATAAACATCCCAATATTTTTGGATATACAAGTATATATACACACGCAATAAATATAAAACAACTTAAGTAGCTAAGATAAATGATTTTTTTATTCAAAAAAAAGTAGCTAAACTAAATATATTTATATATTCTCATTCACATTGTACCTGATTGTGATTGGAACATAAATTAATGCCCTCATTTGCGGTTAGATTAGATACCCACCAAGTTGTATGCTCCAGCCTATTTGTTTTGGACTCACAATATCGTAGATTTAATTTAATTTCATTACAGCACACACAATGATTTAAGGAGTATCAATTAATTATTGATAAAAAAGGAGTACCAATAAATCATAAAAATAAAAAAATTGTTCATTTCCCACCACATTGAGTTTAGAGTGTGATTAAGAAATTGTTTTTACAAATAAAGTGTCATTTAGTGATCGAAAATTTCAAATCAATCAATAAATCGGTTGCTAACTTACTTAGCGACCGATTTAGAGATCAAGTTAACGACTAATTTCAAAATTCTATGGATAAATCCCTAAATAAGAAGAAATCTATGGATAACTTGGTCCTCCAGTGTAAGTTATGAGTAAAACATAATAGAACGCTTAAGCTATTATCGCACTGCACTATTTAAGTCACCCATCCCAACCTTACATGGTTACGTTGATCAATTTAATTATGGAAAAAACTTAGGTACAATTCCTTAGGTGCTTTTCGTATGATTTTTAACTAAATTCACCCTGACTTCCTTAAATCCATAATTCTCTCAAAGTTTGTTATCTCCAAAAAAAATTGTATTTTTAATTAAAAACTATACGAAAAGCGAATTGTACCTAAGTTTTATCCCTTAATTATTTCAAATTAGATTTACGTGAAGTCCATATCACTATGCATTAGCCATTAAGTGTATTCTGTCAAAGATGTATATTTAAATGAAATTATACTTTTTTTAATCATCATCCTGTCTGTTTTCTTTCGTTCTTTCTTTACTTGCCATTTTAATCTGCAAAATATAAAATAATCTTCATGTGATGCTAACTTACAAGCAAACATTATCCACAATCGTCAAACAAAAACTAGTGTTATATTGGATGTCACTAAGGATTCATTTGCACATTGACTTTGATGCATTGGATTTTACTATTATTAATTTTTCGTCGATTCCTAAATATAGCATGAGAAATGCTAACCGGTACCCCCGAGATACTGGTTAAGGATATGAAAAAGAAAATTATATAGTAGTTAATGCATTAAAATTGTGTAATTAATTTATAATAAAGTCAAAAACAGTTTCCTTTTATGGTATGCTTAACCAGTGTCCTGGGAGCACCGATTAGCGGACCCATACAGTATATACTGAATTAGGGTATTTAATTCCGGTATTTAAAAGTCTAATGGGGTTCATAATTCATATACTCGTATCCGTAGTCTATAGTACTTTTTTAGGGTACAGTCTCCATAGTACTTTACTATAGAAAATAATAAATATTTTAAGAAACAACTTATCTGTTTAATGGGAAAATACAAAAGAGACTAAGTATCTTATCTTTTTTTAATAGAGAAATGTTAATTAAAGTTAAATTAGTCAATAGTTATGTTAGTTTTCAACGTTAGAATTTGGAGTTAAAACTCTATTGATGTCCCTTAACTCATCAATTGAACTATCTATTTGAGACCTAAAATATCTTATTTGGTTAACGACACTATAGTTAGATTGGTTAGATAGAAATTGTGTAATTTTCAAACATATTGTGAAGATTAAACACGTCGTGGAGCATATTAAACATGATGCTTGGGGTCGGTTTATCAAGAAGGGTAGACGGATTTGGTTATACTTTTTTCTATGTCAATCATATGGTGTGATGCAATTCCAATTTTTCTCGCATTCCAATGACTATTACGAGAAGTAGTCGATCTATATTATAAATCGGATACATCAATTAAACGATAAACTTAAAAGGTCACTTTTTTCTTATAGATAGGATTAGAGGAGGTATTACAAGAAGTGCTATGAACACTATTTTATCAATATTCTTTCTAACATTGATTCTATTATTTGATGAAATTAATATAGATTCTAAACTTTAGAAATGAACCTCACATAAAATGATGATATCCACATTAATTTCACATAATAAATAAGCGAGTGTAAGGAGAATTTTTTTAAAAAAATATCATATACATTATTAATTGAATGAATCTAATATATAGATTTTTGTTTATAATAGTGACAGTTTCAACAATCATCTTGAAATTATTCAATATAACACATTAGCAAAGAATAAGTATGTAATTTGAATAGTATTGGTATATTTCTTTAAATAAATAAATTAATTGACATTTTTATGAATCAAAATTATGTTTCATTAAGAAAAAGGTGACTATTCCTCCAAAAAGAAGTTGACTAAAAATGCATACAAATCTTATTTAAATATTTTAAAGTATCTACATCTTCTTTTATGGATAGTGAAGATTTCACTAGATAGAAATGTGACATGGAAGAATCTATTCCACACATACATTTTTCACCACTTTACTCCCCAAATCAACCTCTTATTCCTGTGTGATTTTGTGGAAGAAAAAACAACGTTCTACAACATAATATCAAGCATTTTTTGAAGGAATATCTCAACCATCCTCAGCATAAAGGAAAAAAATGTACTCTAAGGGCATGGCATATTCTTATCATGGGAAGTGGGAACCATTCAATCCGAACCAACCATTTTCTTAGCAAGAAATGTGATTGCATTTTCATGTACACAAGCACGACACATTACAAACAAACAAACAACTAACTTCAGTTGTATGCTGCTACAACCACATAACAGATTTATCATCTTTGTCTGCAAATCTTTAAGATTGTATCGTAATCAATTTTTCCATCCTTTCCTCTTCCGCCAGTGGTTTAAAACTGTTGTTATAAATAAAATAATCACAGACAAAAGACAAGTGCAATTGCCCTTCCTTTTGGTAGTTGGTGCCCACAAATCACAATGGCAAAGTAATTTTTATAGTAAATAAATAATCATGTCGGTCATTCCTATAAAAAAATTAGAAAACTATTTTCATTCTTAAAATTTTTTCGAGGCGCAGTTTATTGCATGTTTGTCTTTTATTCCTCGAGAAGCAACAACTTATATGTGAATGACTAAACATGCATTTTCTCCGAAAAACAAATACATCTCTATTAATCAATTTAGTTGCTATTTAAATTGGTTAGTTAGTTAGTTTAGTCATAATTTAGTCAATTTAGTCTATAAAAATAATAACAAAAGATATGCATGAATAATTTTCTATAATTTCAGCAAATTTAAAAATTATAATAATAACACAATACACAAACGATTGTTTAATGATTAATTAGTCAAAGTTTCTCTTTTTCTTTTTTCTTTAATTTGATTGAATAATTTATTCACACTTTTGTCTCAACTTGCAAGTGGTAGAACCATTATACAACTATCTATGCATTCTTCAATTTACCCATTTGTTTTCATTTCCTTTGCTGAAATTGTTCTACACAAAGTTCCAATCTTTATCACTTTTGCATCATACCCACAAACAGAACCTTGAGAAAAAATGTCAGAATCTGAGGAAGAAAATCAAGACTTTCCTCCCAAGACAAAAACATCATTAGAAGAACATGGTTGTTCTATGGATTTTGATCTAGATTTAGAAACATCATGGCCTTTGGATCACATGTCCTTTCTCTCTAATAATCCCATGTCACCTTTTTTGTTTTCAAACATCTCTGATCAACCTTCTTCTCCTCTATGGACTTTTACTGATGGAGAAGATGCCAAACTTGCAGCTTCAGCTTTCTCTGATTGCCACAAGATCTTCTCTTGTATGTTTTGTTTTGTTTGGTTGCTTTTAGATTCTTTTTCTGTTGAATTCAGTTTTGAAAGTTTTATGAATCTTTTGAACTTGCTTAATTAATTCATAGTTGACTGTAACTTGATTTTCATGCAACAATTTTTGCTTTGTTTGATTTTGAAATGTAATATGTGAATTTTAGAGTTTATAATGATTTTCCCTTAATGTATAATGAGTTTTTGTGTGCCTAATTTTACTTATGAATTTGGTTGTATTAAAGAATTTTTTTTTAATAAAAAAATATCAATAAACTACTACACTGCTTGAAGTTCATGTTGATTATAGGCATAGTTGTTGATTATGTAGAAGGACTTTATGTGATTGAAATTGAATCTGTTTTTGTCTCCCTCTTCTAAATTGAACAGCTGAAGTTTCATGGCTTCATGGCTAGAGTTGCCTGGTAATTGCTTTCTTGGGCTTTTACCTTATACAAGTACATGCTACATTTGTTTTTATGATTCTTTCATTATTTATGAGGTTTGAAATTGAAAGTTCTAGATATACTTGTATTTTTTAGTTCAAATTTTTTATTACTATAGCTGTGAAGTTTCATAATCCAGTCCAATGTCATGTGGTACTAAACATGTATTTTGCAGTTTATGCGGAGAGCTGCATTTCTTCTAACTAAAGCTACTGTTTTTCAGGTGATTCAAATTCAATAACTGAGAAGCTGGTGGAGAAAGACGACAACAAAACACTTTTGCCACCCCTTTTGCCACCAATAGAAAATTTGGATGGATATTGTGTAATCAAGGAAAAGATGACACAAGCGCTTCGGTACTTCAAAGAGTGGACTGAACTGAATGTTCTGGCTCAGGTTTGGGCACCTGTGAGGAATGGTAATCGGTATGTACTTACAACTTCAGGTCAACCCTTTGTCCTTGATCCACATAGTAATGGACTCAATCAGTATAGAACGGTCTCCCTGATGTACATGTTTTCTGTGGATGGAGAGAACGATGGAACTCTAGGACTTCCTGGTCGAGTTTTTCAGCAGAAACTACCAGAATGGTCTCCTAATGTTCTGTACTATTCTAATAAAGAGTATCCCCGCCGAGATCATGCTCAACATTACAACGTTCGTGGAACCTTGGCTTTGCCTGTATTTGAACCTTCGTTGCAGTCGTGTATCGGTGTGATAGAGTTGATCATGACTTCACTAAAGATTAACTATGCTCCTGAGGTTGAAAAAATCTGCAAAGCCCTAGAGGTTGAGTTTCTTTCAACTTTGCTATCTATCCTTATTGCTATGATATTCTTATGTTTTGTGATTAACATGTGACGAACTGATATCTATACATTTTATATCAAGTTTTCAATGGTAGAGATTTTGAATAACTATAAACATATTTAGATTCCTCAATCACCTGCTTTTGGTTTCCTTTCAGGCAGTAAATTTGAGGAGCTCAGAGTTTTTGGACCATCCATTCACTCAGGTATTTTTTTTAGAGTTTAATGGAGGTACGCAGTCAGTATAAATTAGTTTTGCACCGACAGCCAATGACAATGATTCACACTTGCAACATAAGCCTATTTGTAACCGCATTTTAAAAATAATTGGAAAATACTGGATTCTCATTGTATGTTAGTGTAAATGCATATCCTGATTTCTTTTAATCATGTATGATGCATCCCAGTCTGTTACATCTAGATAATGTTGTTATTGTTCTATCGCTTACCCCTGGATTCCCACAGATATAACTTGGCAATGCTTTTAAATCAGATTTGCAATGAAGGGCGTCAAAATGCATTATCGGAGATCTTAGAGATATTGACAGTGGTGTGTGAAACTCATAATTTACCTCTAGCCCAAACATGGGTTCCCTGTAGGCACAGGAGTGTTTTGGCTCATGGTGGCGGTTTCAAGAAAAGTTGTTCAAGTTTTGATGGTAGCTGCATGGGGCAAGTATGCATGTCTACAACTGAGGCAGCAGCCTATATCGTAGATGCTCATTTATGGGGTTTCAGAGAGGCATGTGTGGAGCATCACTTGCAACAAGGTCAAGGTGTTGCAGGTAGGGCGTTTTTGTCTCAAAACATGAGCTTCTGCACAAACATTACCCAGTTCTGCAAGACAGATTACCCTTTGGTTCATTATGCTCTCATGTTTGGGTTAACAAGCTGTTTTGCAATCTGTTTGCGGAGTTTCCATACAGGAAATGATGATTATGTATTAGAGTTTTTTCTGCCTCCTGGGATCACAGAATTTAATGAACAGAAGATACTGTTGGGATCCATATTGTCAACAATGAAACAGCATTTTCAGAGTCTTAACATTGCTGCTGGTGTTGAACTCGAGGAAAATGGTTCAATTGAAATTATTGAAGCAACTGATGAAGGCATTCGTCTTAGAACTGAATCTATTCCTATTGCTCAATCTATTAAATCACCACCTAGACCCGATGCCTCACCAAATATGGAGGAGGAAGAAGGGGTACCACAGGATCCATCAGAGGTCCATGGTGAAAATGTAGGTGGAAGTGTTGATCCGATGTCCACCTTAGGGAATAAAAACATCAAGAAACCCTCAGAGAGGAAACGTGGAAAAACTGAGAAATCAATTAGTCTTGAAGTTCTGCAGCGTTATTTCGCTGGGAGTCTTAAAGATGCTGCAAAGAGCCTTGGCGGTATGTTCATACTCTGACATATATTGTGATAAGATTGTTATCTTTATGAATCTGCTGCTAGCTGGAAACATATATTCATCTAATATTAACGTTTTATAATCGACTAAGAATGCAAATGCAGACTCTACTACAATGAAGTGAATCTTGTGGCTATTTTATCTCTATGAATCTGCTGCTCTTGAAATATACAATAAAAAAAATTATTATGCAATTGAAACGTGCAAATTGTATTTTTGTAAAAAAATAGCAGTAGCTTTTTATCTAAGAAACATGAAATAAAGTAGTATCTCTAACACAAACTTCTTGGATACATTCTTGTTGTACAGTTTGCCCTACTACAATGAAGCGCATCTGCAGGCAGCATGGGATTTCTCGTTGGCCATCTCGAAAGATCAACAAGGTTAACCGTTCCCTATCCAAGCTCAAACGTGTTATTGAATCTGTCCAAGGCGCTGAAGGAGCGTTTGATTTGAATTCTCTCAGTAATAATCAACTTCCAGTTGCTAGTTCTTTTCCTGAGCCTTCTACTCCGAATAAGTCCAGCCAGCAAGGCTCATTAAGCATTAGGCCGTCAGAGCCTCAGATGAAAGAGAATGAATTTGATGCCTCTAATGTATCAGAAACAAACAAACAGATTGTAATGGAAAATCAATTGCTAGGAGGAAGGAAACATAGTCTTGAGAAAGAAGTGATTAATGGTGAAGGCGTGACTATTCAGGAAATTGGCAAGGACCGGAAAAGGAATAGAACTAGGAGTGGCTCGAGCGAAGATAGCACAAACCCTACTTCTCATGGTTCATGCCACGGTAGTCCCCCAATTGAAATTCCAACCATAAAAGATCTGTTCAGTCCATCCAACAATGAACAACATGTGTTGAGGGGATCGCCAGAGTCGGGAATGCAGCCGACTAATGCTTTAAACTCTCCAACTGCTCACCGTATGCCCGACAATGTGATAGCAGAACTTCAAGAGCCGTTTGGAGGATTGCTAATAGAGGACGCTGGAAGTTCGAAAGACTTGAGAAATTTGTGTCCTTCAGTAGCTGAGGCCATTTTGGAGGATCTGGCTCCAGAAGCTTGTGGGAATAATTTTCCCGGTCCATCATACCTGGCTCCTCCTAAACAATGCAGAGATACTATTAATAATTCAGCAACGCCTTTTGCAGCTAGAAAAGAAATGAAGACTGTAACTATTAAGGCAACATATAGAGAAGATATCATAAGGTTTAGGGTCTCTTTGAACTGTGGCATTGTGGAATTAAAAGAAGAAGTTTCCAAAAGATTGAAACTTGAGGTTGGCACATTTGATATCAAGTACATGGATGATGATAATGAATGGGTTTTGATAGCATGTGATGCAGACCTTCAGGAGTGCATGTATGTTTCAAGATCATCCGGAGGAAGCAACATAATCCGGGTTTTAGTGCATGACATAACATCGAATCTTGGAAGCTCCTGTGAGAGTTCAGGGGAGTGACAAGTGTCCGTACATAGTTCAGTTTGTTATCTATTGTTTAGGTTCTTGTAATCTTTAGGAAGATAGGTAAAAACATTATTAATTTTGGTTAAGATTTGCTCAAATTGTAAAAAGTTTGAGATTAGATTTAAGAATAATTCATATGATAAAATAATTTGGATTTTTTGGTGACACGTAATGTGGTCAAGTTTAAAAATCATGTTGATATTGAAATTTAGAATTGTTCAGTCCATATGTTGGAAGAAATCCAAATCTTATGGCGTGTTATTTTTATCTTCAACAATGGTCACACACTGCATAAAATGATGCCTTAGCTGTCACAACAAGAGTCATGTGATCAGAGTAATGTTAGATAAGTGAAACAAAATTGTTATGGTTCCATTTCTAGAACAATATCAATGTGTATGCCCTATCCACTTATTTAGATTTGTACAGGATCAGTGGAGCCCTTAAGATTGTTCTCCACATCTCTTATCTGTCGATTTCGTTGTCATTGGTTGTCTTCTTCCTTGTCATGGCCTTCTTGG
>Ga0228711_1004743_pt1 | contig 20804 bp, 12 predicted proteins | sample MedpolnodulmetaG_2_FD_177996 | JGI IMG/M metagenome (GOLD analysis project Ga0228711, IMG submission 177996) | Root nodule microbial communities from Medicago polymorpha collected in Santa Monica, California, United States - brown nodules | ecosystem: Host-associated > Plants > Roots > Nodule... | reverse complement strand
ACATCACCCACCAGCTGCACCAAAATATTGTCAAACCCACCTACCCCCCTCTACACCATCCCACACCTCATTGATGACAACTAATTCAACCAAGCTGACCCTAACCATCCTCCTTCTCTCACTCTTCCTCCATCAATCCCATATATCACTGCTAGAAATTTAAACCACAAACAATCATGCTTCTCATTCAACCCCAAGCACCGATTTTCTAATAGAGACAAATTAAATTCCCGAATTTTACGCGCCTCGTAACCTCCATTCTCCTTTTCTAAACAAATCATATCCCATTTCATCCAAGGTATTTTCCTAATTTCCTCATACACACCCAATAAAAATAAATTCAAATACCGAGTCATTAGAAAAGATGATACATGTGGAAAGCTTAAAGAAGGAGAGGGAATAGACCGAAATGACGTGATGCCATATTCCAAAATCACCAAACGAACCTCTAGAGACAAATTATGAATTTTCCTACCAGACAATCTCTTCTTAATTTGGTCAAGCAATGGAAAACAAATCTGAAGACATCAAGCATCTCCACAAATTGATAAACACAAATACAAAAATGGTTCATTACCACTTATGCAATTCATAACCGAGGTTACCTCATTCAGTAACGAGTTCTGAACATTCAACCCCACCTACATCATGCTCTTATGAAAAATTAACCTTCCAACCCAAAATTACTTCAAACATGATAAGGATCGCTTTCGTCGCTCTAACATTAGCCTAACTTCTATCAGCTAATAAAAGCGTATCATCAACGGAGTGCAGGTGTGAATTACATACAAATGTGTTCTCCGAGTCTGTACTCAAAAACAATCCTGATGCTATAGCTAAAGACGTCGAACATCTCCACCAATTGACAGACCAAAATAAAAAAATGGTACATTACCACTTCGTAATTCATAACCGAGGTTACCTCATTCAGAAATGAGTTCGGAACATTCAACTCCACCAACATGCTCTTATGAAAATTAACCTTCAAACCCACAATTACTTCAAATAGGATAAGGATCGCTTTCATTGCTCTAACATTAACCCAAATCCTACCATCCAATTAAAACGTATCATCATCAGAGTGCATGTGTGAAATACTGACCGATGCGTTCAACCAATTTGTACTCAGAGAACAACGCCGATGCTACAACTGAATTCCACATGACATTTAGCCCTATTTCCGTAATTAAAAACAAAAAAGGGAAATAGGACCACCTTGCCTCAACCCGTTTTCAAGAGGAAACTTGTCAGTCATACTCCTGTTTACAAGCACTGAAGTCGTTGCAATATACACACTCCATATTCCACTTTATTCGCAACACTAGGAAATTCATTTTTACCATAACAACTTCTAGATATGGACAATCTCTAGAGTCATATGCCTTTTCAAAATATACTTTAAGGAGAAGAAATTCCTTATTTAATTTACGTGCTTCATCAACCACCTCATTTGCAATGAGGATACTGTCCAAAATTTGTTTACCTTTAATGAATGATGAATGGGTATCTGAAATCACACTTCTCATGACACTACGGAGCCAATTAGCCAACACCTTAGATATAATCTTATAAAAACACCCCATAAAAAAAATAGGTCGGAAATCATTATGTTTTTGTACGTTCTCCAGCTTTGGGATCAACACAATAAACATACAATTTAACCCTATAACAAGTTTTCCGTTTCTATGAAATTCTAAGGACCACTTCACATCACTCTTGATCTCCACCCAAAAGTTCTTAATAAAACCCAAATTAATGTCGTTAGGACATGGACTTTTAAAACTATCATAATACTACACTGCATTTATAACATATTCCTCAGTAAAGGGTTTAATTAACTCACCCTTGTCAGTTTCCCTGACCATATTAAAATTAAGATCTTTAACCCCAAGTTTCAACATGTTACCCAACTTAAAGTAGTTCACAAAATGATCATACACTGTGATCCAAATTGTCACAGACTCCACCTGCTCACCAACATTTAGTATAAAAAATGTTTATATATATGTATGTATGTATATAATTCACAATTTTTTTTAGAGAAACATGTCCTTTTATGACATTTTATATTTATCAACTACTTCAACAACTAATTTTACCAAACATTTCAATTTTAGTAATCTAGCTTTTAAGCTATAAGCTACCAGACATCAATTATAAACTAGTTTTTCAGCAAGCTTATGACTTATTTTTACCAAACACACCCTTAGTCTCCTAGCTTATTTTTACCAAACACACCCTTAGGCTCCTCGATACACAACACAAAAGGATTTTTTGTCCTACACCATTTTTTCTACTCCCTCCTTTTATCCATTCTCCCCAATCCACTGATATTGTAAGAGATAAGTTTCACTGAGACTCCCCCACTCAAAACCTTACCTCCAGCCGCCCCCTCCTTCTCACCACCTCCCTCACCCACTTATTCTCTCTAACTACTTTTCCCCTACCCCATTACACTTTCCCCTCCTCTCCACCTTCGCCAACTCCTCCATCATATTAAACTTATTCTCTCTAACTATTTCCCCCAACCCCATTACACCTTCCCCTCCTCTCCACCTCCGCCAACTCCTCCACCATATTAACTTTGTCCACTTTATATTTCACCCGTATTGATTTCCCTATACCCCGCATATCCTCCCCCGCAATATCATATTTCAAATGTAAACACTAATATACTTTCCATTTGCATATTACTGATGCACTCGACACTACTGTCTTTTCACCCTTATAATAAACACTAATATCACTTGACAACCTCTTCCATTTGCATTTTCCCCCAGAGTTTTAAGTAAAACTTTCCTGTCTTTAATTGACATCCTCACAATTTTCTTCAAAGTCACTAACAAAGGTTGCTTGTATTTATCTGGGTTTTATTTTTTTTTATATGTTATTTTTATTTTGTGCATCACAAAAGTTAAGTGTCTATTGTTTCTTTGTCTTTTTAGATGACAAAACAATACATGCTCCTATGGTCTGATGAGAATACAACCACTCACTACTCCACGGTCCTCACACCTCATCTACCCTACTGAATGGAGGACAAGAAAGAGTTTGATGTCCCCTCTTCACACTTGGCGCACCTCTACCCCTCAACTACTCAATATTACTTTTCAATTAATCTTTGGCTAGCGAAAAATCCATACCTCCATTATTACCCAACACGTCTTCTTTTGAACTAGAAACCACAACACAATCCGTTGTGGCTGTAATATTGACCTGCGATTGTGGTGAAGAGAGAAAAAAGTGAGACAAGGAAGATTGAAGGAGAGAGAGAGAGGGTTTTAATTATTTTTTTGTTGAGAAAAATAAGAAAAAGTCACAAATAAAAGTTCTTTTTTATGTATCAATTACAAATCAACATGCCATTTTTTTGAAAGATACAAATCAACATGACATAATTTTTTTAATGTAAATATAAGCACATAAAAACTGCACGAATTTTAGAATATGAAAAATAATACATCAATGTTGGTATTTTTAAAATACTCACGAGTTTTCAAAATTTCATCATATTGTCGAGGCATAAAAATTGTTTTCATATATATATTAATACATAAAATTTGCAACAAGCGCGGCCCAAATATTTAACATATTTTCGCAATAAAATAAACAAATATTTTATAAAAATACGACATTAATGTTAATATTTTAAAAACATTAATGAGTTTTCTTCATTTTATAATATCAATCTTATATATTAACTACAAATAAATGGACCTGTGTGTAGGGGTGGCAAAAAAATCCATGCCCGTGGGTATCCGCGGATAAAATCCGTCATGGGCACGGGGCAGGTAGCTAAACGGGTACCCCATGGGTATAATAAACGGGTATTTAACTACCCTTTATTTTATGGACACGGACATGGATTTGATGATACTCGTACCCGTTAATAAATTAAGTAAATTACTAAAATATCCATGTGTATATATAAAATAGCTTGGAATGCATATGAATTTTTGGATGTTTATTTGGATTTTAATCTTTTCTAGCTTTTATTTGGAGGTTTTTATGCTTTTTGGATATTTGATGTTTTTATCCTTTTATTTTACTTTAAGAATTTGTATGGATTATGTAAGAATCATATGCATTATGGTATGATGAATTTGCTTAGGATTATGTAAGAATCATGATTTTTGTTGGATTATGAAATTTGAATAGAATATGTTATGTATGGATCTTTAAAAATTGAAGTTTGTAGGTAATTAAAAAAGTATTTTTCTTTGTACAAAAAAAAAATTAATTCAAAAATTTATGGGTACCCGCGAATATCCGTGGGTATCTAAATACCTGTGGATTATCCGTATAGAGATACCCACACAGATATGGGGACGGGCACGGGTACCATAATTATCCAACGGGGCGGGGATGGATATCATACTACCCATACCTATGGATATCCATTGACATCCCTACCTGTGTGAATGCACAAGTCTTTTACGTATATGTTCGTGTAAATAAGCGGCAGTAAAAAGGATAAGGACAAATATAGAAAGTGATGAAGTAAAAAAGAGAATAAAATGATAATTATTTAATGGGAAATGCTAACCAGTTTCCTTTTATGGTAATAATTCTCTTTTATGGTATGCTTAACCAGTATCCGGGTTGTTTTATTATGAAAGTTCATTCCATTCCATACCTCTCAAATTAGATGAGTTAAGATTCAACCCTAATAAAATTATGGACTAAAACACATTAACTGTCCCAATTCAAAACCATCAATTCACTACTAAAAATATCAACATAGAAAAATCACAAAACAAAACTAATCTTAAAACATCAAAACCATAATTCAGCGCTACCGCTATTAAAATTAATAATCAATATACTTCTCACAAAGTTACATCCTCCAAATAAATCTAAAAATTGTCTTTCATCCTATTTTCTTTGCCTTCTTCCTCTTCGTCAATTCCATGGAGATCGATTAACTAATTATGCATTTTCTTCTCTAAATCATTCTTGATTTGCAGTAATTAATGTGACATGGCTGCAGCAAGCCAAAACACGAACATTACCGGCGTTACGCCGAACAGAACAATGTGGGTATGTGAACACTTGATCAAGTATGAAAGATCAAAAGGAATTTTCTTTCATGATAACCCATTTACTTACACATTGCCAGTGCTATTTCTACAAACCTCTTTAGCTTCTCTATTGACCACAATTTTACAATTCATACTTGCACCACTTGGGCAGAGCAGCTTCGTTCCACAAATGCTGGTAATATATTTAATATTTTCAGCTATATGTTTTTGTCAAATTTGAAATACCAGCTTCTTCTCTCATTCTATAAATATTATCTTTAGTATTTTATTTGGAAATGTTTCCTTATGTAAAACATGTTGAAAAATTGTTTTGTTTTTGAAATGTATTCAGGCTGGCTTGATATTAGGACCGTCGGTTGTCGGACAAAGTGAGTTCATAAAAAAATGGCTATTCCCACCAAAAACATTCTACATAAGTGAAACAATCTCTTTTTTTGGGTGCATGATGTTCTTGTTCTTAATTGGAGTAAAAATCGATCTAAGTATTGTTATAAGATCAGGGAAAAAAGCTTGGGCAATTGGAATATTTTCATTTTTATCACCACTAATAATGTGCACATTCGTCGCAGTTCTTTTACAAAAATTATTATTGACCCCCAACCAAGTTTTATACGAATCCATATTTCCCATTGTACTTATCTTATCAACCGGTTCATTTCACGTCACCGCAATTCACTTGGCCGATTTAAAGCTATTAAACTCTGAAATGGGTCGAATAGCGGTATCTGCATCCATGGTGAGTGGATCAACTTCATTATTGTTGATTACGACAGTCGTCACGCAGAAAAAAGCAAGTTTATTGAAAGACAGTTCTTCTATAAATTGGATGACAATTTGTATGCTAGCCATGATTGTCTTCACAATATGTGTTCTACGTCCCATAATGTTGTGGATGGTAAGACAAACACCCGAAGGGAAACCAATTAAAGAATCCTACGTACTTTCGGTAATTTTAATGTTATTGGGGTGCTCATTATTTATGGAGGTTATTGGAGAACATTTTACGCTTGGACCTGTAATTTTAGGTATGGCTGTACCTGATGGGCCTCCATTAGGATCAGCATTGACTGAAAGATTGGAAACAATGGTGTCAAAAATATTTTTGCCATTGTACTTTCTTTTTTGTGGTGCTAGTTTCAAATTTTACCTAATTGATGCTCGTACCTTTGCAATTGTGCAAATTGTTGCTGTAGTTGCATTTTTGGGGAAGGTTGGTGGTACTATGCTGCCTTCAATTTATTTGAAGATGCCAGTTACTGATGTTCTATCTTTAGGACTACTCATGAGTGCTCAAGGCATCACACAATTACTTTACTTGCAGACTTCTCTAGCCCTTGATGTAAGATTCAATATACCCTTCTTTTAGTTTTCCATTATGTATGTGGTTTTATTTTTTGCATAGAAAGAAAAATGAGGAATAAACCATGAATTTAGTTTTTAAAATTTAAATATTTTTAGAATTTGGGCCAGACAGCCATAACCCAACCGTACCAAATTGACTTGTAAACATAAGGTTGTCCCACTTATAACCACATGCCTATGTCATATCTTATATAATGTGAGACTTATAAACACAGAATCTGTAAATTTAAACCTAAAGTATAAAAAAAGTTGTCAATTTAGTCCATAATAACTTGATACCAATGACAAAGGTGACATATTTTATATACTTCATGATTACTTAATAAATTTATATACTTTAGAGATAAAATTGGAGAGAGAATGATACTTTAAGGACTAAATCGATGGTTTGTTTGAAAAATGAGTGCAATAATGTTGATCAATAGTAGCTGCATACTTGAATATGAATATATTATATGTATACATTATTTGTTGCAGTTTATGGATGAAGAAACATATGGTAGTGGGTTGGTAGCTCTGGTATGGTTAACAGGAATAACCACACCCATTTTGAAATCCCTATATGACCCATCTAAGAGATACTTGTCCTTAAATAGGAGAAGAACCATTGAACAATCAACTTCAGATATTGAGCTACGTCTCATGGCATGTGTACACAATCAAGAAAACACACCATCCATGATCAATCTTCTTGAAATGTCAAACCCTTCATTGCAAAATCCTATTTGTTTCTATGTCCTACATCTTATTCAACTTACAGGAAGATCGACACCACTCTTCATTGATCATCAACCAATATGCAACAAGACTAAGTCGTCACACTCTTCTTATTCAAGACGCATAATAAACGCCTTTAGATCATATGAGCAACAAAAAGAGAATAGTGTGGTTGTGAAACTCTTCACGTCGATCTCGCCTTATGAGACAATGCATGATGAAATATGTATGCAAGTTGCTGAAAAGAGAGTTTGTTTGTTGATTGTGCCTTTTCATAGACAATGGAGACCTAACGGAATTACAGAATCTGCACACCCGGTTCGAGCTTTAAATCGCCAGTTGCTCAGAACAGCACCTTGTTCTGTTGGGATTCTAATCGAACGCAGTGCTTTGAATAGGAACAACCCTTTAACTAGTGTCTCATTCTATAGTGTTGGAGTAGTTTTCATCGAAGGTGAGGACGATCGTGAAGCGTTAGCATACGCCATTCGAATGGCGAATCAGCCAAACGTTAGCGTCACGTTGGTTCGAATAATGGAGCCTAGAAAGAAAAATAAGAACATGATGAATAGGGATCCGGACGGCGATTTGATTCATAGGTTTAAAGTGGATTGTATTCAAATTAAACGTCATGATTATAAAGAGGAAATAGCAAGAGATGGTGTTGAAATGATAAATGTTATAAGGTCACTTGATGGTTGTTTTGATTTGGTTTTGGTTGGTAGAAGACATGAAAGTGAGTCAAGTTTATATAGTGGATTGTCTGAATGGAATGAGTATCCAGAACTTGGTCCTATTGGAGACATGTTAGCGGCTTCAGATTCTACTTTTGATGGTTCTGTTTTGGTGATTCAGCAGCAAAAGAGGTCAGGGATTGGTTATCATGATTTGCATCTAGATTCCAGTATCATGACAAAGCAAGAATCCTTGACCATTGTGGAAGTACCTCGTGATAGAAAGGTTTGGCCAATTGTTTAATCAGTTGTGCTATTTAGACACACGAAAGCCAATACGCCTATACAAAGAAGTGTGGATGTCGGACCAAAGGTGTGAGAAAAAGAACTTGAAGAGATAGAAAAAGTAATATAATAGTCAGAAATTGTACAAATATACATTGTTGGTGTCAGATTTTGTAAAAAAAATAAAATAACATTTATGTTGTTTAATATCCATCGTATATATTAGGGACATACATAGTTTTAGGTTCCATGTATAGTTCACTTTTTTTTTTTTTGAGAAACATGTATAATTCACTTTCATTAGTCATGATATTTATTTTGTTAATTCTTTGTTGATTAACATAGAATGAGAACATGCTATCCATAACTTGAACATTTTCTACTAGAGTTTTGTTCTTACTTGATATGGAAATTTGTATTTAGGATTGAGAGACTAATCAACCTAATTTGTTGATTGGATCAAATTAGAAGAGATGCAAGTTTCTTCTATAATTCTACATTTGGTTCTTTATGCCGTTTGCATTGGTCTGTTTTGCTTTAAATAGCCATGGATGCTTACTGTTTTCAAGTTTTGTTGATTGTGCACGTGGTACGTGATTGTTTGCTACGGATTGAGATTGGTCGCTACTTTACCCCTTAGGGCTGTGTTTTATCACCCATCTAGGTTGTTGTTCTTTGCTTTCATTGGATAAGACTTTATGTCCCCAAATTATTTGTACTCCTTTATTTATTTAAATATACTTATGCATCTCACATGTCTAAGAATTATAAATAAATAAATTAGTTGTATATACAAAATGGTAAGACCCTGTTACAATATGATGAGTAAAGGAACAACCAAACACGTTCTAATTCTTCCAATCACTTTGAAAGTCACATGACCGATATTGCAACCAAATTACAACCCGAAGCACTAGGAATTTCAATCATCAGAACCTATACATTTTAATGAATGTAAAATCCATTGGCCGAATTGAAATTAGTTCAAAACACCTCTTTTTAATAAATTATCCTTCGTTGGAACCTTGATTAGTAGTAACCATCATACCGAAAAAGACACCTTCAACAAAACTAATATGTTCCATATACCCCTGCAATTTTTCTAAGGTCTTCATTCGCTGGTTCCTCCATTATTGATGCATAAGCTTCTTTAACTAAATATGTGCTTCCTTACCAAAATCACTTATCCATAATCTAAGGTCTTCATTCGCCAGTTCCTCCATTATTGATGCATAAGCTTCTTTAACTAAATATGTGCTTCCTTACCAAAATCACTTATCCATAATACTTGCTCTCAAGTTTATTCCATGAGTTTTTCCTTAAATTTCCTTCTCCATCGAGAATTTTGTTCCTACTATTTTTTTTCCAGACAAGTAGTCTAATGGTTAGAATTCAGGTGAATAAATGGGTTGTACGGGGTTGAAACCCTGGCCCCTGCATATTATAATATAATGAATTGTCCTTACCAATTGAGCTATGTTCGTGGCAACATTTCTACCACTCTTTATCTTGCACCTATGAAGTACGAACACGATATGATACACATCTGATAGGACGATACGTCAGTCATCGAAAAATATAAGATACGATGCATTTAAGATATGTATATCAAAATTAAAATAAAGTTGTAAACATTAGTTGAAAAATTTAAACTAAAACCGAAACACAAATTCAAGATATGTGGTGAATTTCAAACTAAACTCAAAACTTTGGATGATTGAAATAAAATGGATATAACGAATCATTGTCTTACGTACATAAACCACACTTATATGTCCGTGCACAATCTTTAGCACATTAATAAATATCAAAACGAAACTAAGATATTGGAATCGTATCAATGTCATATCCTCCTTCACCATGATAAGTACATAGAACGGCTTCTGAAATTGGTTCATCAAAATTTGGTTCACCCATATAATTGCGGCATATCACATGCACAACCATGAATTCAATTTGCACAGTAAAAAAATTATGAGAAAAAATAAATAAATCTTGAAGAATTCTAATAAATTAAGTGAGTGCATCAAAATTTATATACATCAGTTAAAGTAGAGAGAGGAGGTAATTAAAGTTAGAGATTAGTGATTAAGGAGGGGATAACTGAAAACTGAACTATCATTAGACGTATCTGAGGTGTGTTTAGGGTTTAGGGGCGTGTTGACGGCATATCACAGTGTGTCAACAACGTATCGAAATCTTTTATTTTATTTTTTGCAAATGTTATAAGCACATTATTACACCACTTAGATTAAAATATTGAAACTATATTTATACTGATGCAAGCATGTAATAATTCCTTGATTTATTAAATAATTCTACTAGATATTATTACACTGCTTGTTCATGAAAAATGCATTATTCATGCAGCTTGTGGTTCTATTTGAACTTTTCCCCATTTATCAAATCATTGAACTATATACTTATGTTTCTTTTGGTGGACTGTGTTTCCCAATAACAAAGGTACACATAATAGATATGTGATTGAATTGAATTGAATTTTTTGTTGTTGCTAATTTCCTAGTGTTGAAATTGCATGAGTAATGAATGTCTACGAGTGTAGACGTAAAGATTGATGGCTAACTATAGTTTCCTTGAATTTGATGGTTGCAAATAAGGTTCATTTAGCAATGTGTGGCAGCAGCTATGCTGAAGTTATGATACTCAACTCAAATCTTAAAGATGTGACCCGTTTCATAAACTTAGATATGTTTTTTTTTTTTTATTTGAAAACTCGGTATCCGATCCAAGGATCGACTAATCCGGGGGAACCAATCCCACCGGCGGGGGCCCGTTTGAAAACTTAGTTATGTTTTCACTACAAGAAAATATGTGATTTGCTATGACCATATTTTCAAAGCTTATTCTTAGCAAACGAGTTTAGCTAGAGATATGCTATGGAATACCTATTGAATCGGTCGTATCATGGATTGAGAGACAAATTTGTTAAGGGAATATTTCGTAGTAAATCCGTAGCTAAAAGAAAAAAAATCCTAGCAAATATTTAGTTAATTTATAGCAAATACGTATTGAATATTTATTTTCTATAGTAACATTAGTATGACATATCTTAAAAATTTCACAACAAATCATAACAACATACCTTGGACTTATCGTAGCAATTTCACAGCAAGTCCATAGCAACATAACTAGGACTTACGGTAGCAATTTCACAGCAAATCCATAGCAACATAAGTATGACTTGTCATTGCCATTTTTCAACAAATCCACAGCAACATGACTAAAATTTATCGTAGCAATTCTTCAACAAATCTACAACTATAATTTAACTAATTTGTGACTATATCTTGGCAATTTAGAGGTTTTCTACGGTTTTTTAAGAAATAATAATGGTATAATTTATTACTATATTATTTCACTAATTTATTACTAAATAATCATGTATGAGGTCATACAAGATATTCTTTGTATATTAGAACAACAATTCAGCTTATAAAATAGATTCTTCAAAATAGAACCATAATCCAGTTTGTGATGAATGAAACCCATTAATTTGGTCTAGTAATTAATATTACACTTTAGGCTTATAAAACTACCTGTAAATCAAACTATGTATTAAGAGAGAAACTTCAGTTGAAGGTACCAAAAAGAAATTCAAAATGAGATATTGCAATATATAGATCACAATGATCCAATACCTCTAAATTTTTTTTATCTTAACACATAATAAAGAAAGATGTGGTCTTGACATCTATTGCTTAATTTCAGCTTTCTTTTTCTGCCACAAGCGATCAAGTCCATTGTCAACATCTTCCTGAAAATAAAAAGGACAGAACATGAAATTATGTCCATAAGAAATGAAATAAAAGAAATCACAGATAATAGGTATTAGCTATTATTAGTTGTATACTATTAGTTCAAATATACACCGAATTCCTGTCAATTCTATCTGCTATTTTTTTCCCTTCTTTGTTCAGTTTTGGCAACAAGTATTGCAAGGCTTGAAGAAAAACCAAATTAATAAGTGGTAAATCTATATATGGGGTATAAAATACAATCTAAACTAATAAAATCCCCACAGAAAGAAATACAGGACAATTAAAACGATACCAAAAACAAATAAAAAAATAAAACCAAATTCTACCCAAAAAAAGAGCTTTATATATAAAAGGGTAAATTACCAATAAGAGAAACAGAATCCACCATCTTAATTAATGATCTATTTCGATTAATAAGAGACAGTACCATTTGCATGTCGATAAGTCGTTATCCATAATATATAATTTACCTACCTCAAATGACAGAAGAAGTCATTGCTTTATTTACCGCTTTATGGATAGCTTCTTCTGTCGTAGCCGAAATGCCGAAAGGACCAATGCTCCATACATGTTCTTTCCCACACAGTTCTTGCCATATTACAATCATTCTGATAGTTACCCTACATCGTTAAAGTATATCATATAAGCATAATATAAATCTAAAAAAAAATTACTTATTGATTTTGAATTTCTTATTTTATAATTATTTTTGTTGCAGCCAAAATTTAACCGTCGCAGTTAACGCGTTTTTTTGTTGTTGTGGTTGTGTGTGTAACATTATTTCGAAACTCTTGCCAAATATATTCAATTACGTCAACCACAATGGGTATCTCCATACACCATTTTCCAACTTATAAATCTAGTACGTATTCTATTATGTAAATCTCAAAAGCTTTGTCCTTCTATGTATGTCTAAATTAAACATACTATTACGAAACTATTAATTAGCTAATAAATATATGGATTTTCCCTCTTCAAAAAAAAGAAGTTAAGCACTTAAACCCATTAACAGTTCCTACCTGATACCATTGATTCACTACTAAAAATATCATCATCATCATCATAGACTAATCACAAAACATGACTAATTTTAAAACATCAAACCCATAATTCAGCGTTACCGCTATTAAAATTAATAATCAATATACTTCTCACCAAGTTACATTCTCCAAATAAATCTAAAAATTGTCTTTCACTCTATTTTCTTTCCCTTCCTCTTCGTCAATTTCATGGAGATCAACTAACTAATTATATATTCTCTTCTTCAAATATATCAAGCTTGATTTGTAGTAATTAGTAAGACATGGCTGCAACAAGCGAAAACGCGAACATTACCGGTGTTACACCAAACGGAACGATATGGGTATGCGAGCACATGATCAAGTATGAAAGATCAAAAGGAATTTTCTTTCATGATAACCCATTTAGATACACATTGCCAGTGCTATTTCTGCAAACCTCCTTAGTTTCTTTCTTGACCACAATTTTACAAATCCTACTTGAACCACTTGGGGAGAGCAGCTTCGTTCCACAAACGCTGGTAATATATTTAATATTTTCTAGCTTCTTCTCTCATTCTTCTCTTCATTGGTCATTGATGTATCAAGTTATTAAGTGAATACATTGAAATTACATGTTGATCAAATGAGAATAACAAACATTTCCAAATGATTATTGAAATTGAAAAACAAATACTCAGGTCCATTAATGCTTTAACATCATTCAATTTAGTCTCTGAAGTAATGAAATAAATATTTCTTTCACTGTTGAGATATTTTATGAAGAAGCATAATACATTTCCTATTCCATTGTTTGAATAATGAACATAATGGAATGGATATCGATTTTTTTACTTTTATATTTAAATAAACATACTTAATATGTAATAAATTATTCATATTTATATTAGTAAAAAAAATTTTTTTTTAACAAATAGTAAAAAAAAACTTATCCACAAAATTAAATGATATTTAATATTTTACATAAATATTATCCTTAAATCATATAAATAGAAACATGACAAGAATCTATACAACATTAGAATATATTAATTCTTATGAAATTGTTTATATGAGTTTTATGACGGTATGGAACAAATTTCTCATTCTACTATTTGAAAAGTGAACGAAATTTTTAGGAGTACTTCCAAATATATTTCACCTAAACATGATAAAACTGATGATTTGATAACAACATATTTGTATATTATTAACATTAAGATTAAGATATAAAACATGCTAATTAATTCTTTTGTTTTTGAAATGTATTTAGGCTGGCTTGGTACTAGGACCATCAGTTTTCGGGCAAAGTGAGCTCATAAAAAAATGGATATTTCCACCAAAAACATTCTACATAAGCCAGACAATCTCATATTTTGGGATCATGATATTCTTGTTCTTAATTGGAGTAAATATCGATCTAAGTCTTGTTACAAGATCAGGGAAAAAAGCTTGGGCAATTGGAATATTTTCATTTTTTGTACCACTAACAATGAGCAATTTAATCGCACTTCTTCTAAGAAAACTAGTAATAACCCCTGACCAAATTCTCTACAAGTCCATATTTGCCCTCTCATTTATCTTTTCAACTGGTTCATTCCACACCACCGCAATCCACTTAGCCGATTTAAAGCTATTAAACTCAGAAATGGGTCGAATAGCGATATCTGCATCCATGGTTGGTGGAGCCTTTTCGTTATTGTGGGTTACTGCTAAACTCACGGAAAAACAATCGAGTTTAGCTTTAAAGAAAGACCGTTCTTTTACTTGGATGGGAATTTCTTTTCTTGTTATGGTTATTATCATACTGTGTGTTCTTAGGCCTATAATGTTTTGGATGATAAGAAAAACACCTGAAGGAAAACCAATCAAAGAATCATACATATTTTCGGTGTTTTTAATGATATTGGGCTGCGCATTATTTAGTGAGGTTATTGGAGAACATTATATGATTGGTCCTATAATTTTAGGTATGGCTGTACCTGATGGGCCTCCATTAGGATCAGCATTGACTGAAAGGTTGGATGCAATTGTGTCAGCGGTTTTCTTGCCAGTGTATTTTCTTTTCAGTGGTGCTCAATTCAATATTTTTCTAATTGATACTCGTAGCTTTGTAATAGTGCAAATTGTTGCTTTATTTGCATCTTTGGGGAAGGTTGCTGGAACTATGTTGCCTTCAATTTATTGGAAGATGCCAGTTACTGATGTTTTATCTTTAGGACTGCTCATGAGTGCTCAAGGGATCACACAATTGATTTACTTGCAGACTGCTCTATATCTTCATGTAAGAATCAATACAACCTTCTTCTAATTTTCAATCATGTATCTGGTCTGGTTATGTTGCATAAAGAGAAAAATGAGGAATAAACAATTTAGTTGCTAATGTATCATTATTTCTCCAATTTAATTTGAGAAATATATAAATATCATAAGTCTAAATTATCATTATTTTTCACGAAGTGTCATATTCATTAATGACGTGAAATTATATTTGGTGATGTGACATTGCTAATATGGATCATTAACTTTGTTGCAATTTTTCTTCCATACTAATTGATCATATGTAAATATATTTTTCTGAAATTCACAATATTTAGTTCAAATCAACAATGTCGCACCATCAAACGTAATCCTACATTACTAATGAAAAAATTACTGAGAATGAGTGACAAAATTTACGGTTTATTCGAAAATAATGATACTTTAATGAGTGCAATGATGTTAATCAATAATAGTTACATATTTGAATGTGAATATATGTGATTTGTTGCAGCTTATAGATGAAGAATCATATGGTATTGGGTTGATAGCTTTAATATGGATAACAGCAGCCACAACACCCATTGTGAAATTCCTATATGATCCATCTAAGAGGTACTTATCCTTAAATAGGAGAAGAACCATTGAACAATCAACTTCAGATAGCGAACTACGTCTCATGGCATGTATACATAGTCAAGAAAACACACCATCCATTATTAATCTTCTTGAAATGTCAAACCCTTCATTGAAAAATCCTATTTGTTTCTACGTCCTACATCTTATTCAACTTAGAGGAAGGGTAACACCAGTTTTCATAGATCATCAACCAACATGCAACAAGGAGAATCCACCGCACTCGGCGAGTTATTCACAACACATAATAAATGCGTTTAGATCGTATGAGCAACAAAATTCGAACAATGTGGTTGTAAAACTCTTCACATCGATTTCTCCTTATGAGACGATGCATGATGAGATATGTATGCAAGTTGCTGAGAAGAGAGTTTGTTTGTTGATTGTTCCTTTTCATAGACAGTTGATTCCAAATGGGATTTCAGAGTCAGCAGCCCCGATTCGCGCATTAAATCGTCATCTTCTCAGAAAAGCACCTTGTTCTGTTGGGATTTTAATCGAACGCGGCACTTTGAGTAGGAATAATCCTCTAACTAGTGTTTCATTTTTTAGTGTTGGAATTATTTTTATAGAAGGTGTGGATGATCGTGAAGCGTTAGCATATGCGATGCGAATGGCGCATCACCCGAACGCAAGGATCACCTTGGTTCGAATAATGGAGCCTCGAAAGAAAAATAGGAACTTGACCAACAGGGATCCGGACGGCGACTTGATTCATAGGTTTAAAGTGGATTGTATCAAAATTAAACGTCATGATTATAAAGAGGAAATAGCAAAAGATAGTGTAGAAATGGTAAATGTTATAAGGTCACTTGAAGGCTGTTTTGATTTGATTTTGGTTGGTAGAAGACATACAAGTAAGTCAAATTTGTTTAGTGGATTGTCTGAATGGAATGAGTATCCAGAACTTGGTCCTATAGGAGACATGTTAGTGGCTTCAGATTCTACTTTTGATGGTTCTGTTTTGGTGGTTCAGCAACAAAAGAAGTCAGGGGTTGGTTATCATGACTTAAATCTAGATTCTGGTATCATCAAAACAAAGCAAGAACATGTAACCATTGTGGATGTACCTCAAGATAGAAAGGTTTGGCCAATTATTTGATCAACTATGTTGTTTAGACGCACAAATACATTAATATATGGTGTTTAACATTGTATATACTAGGGACATAAAATAGGGAGGAAAAAAATACTAAGGATATGTACATCAGACATTTTTTTTAGGGAATGTACATTAGTCATCATGTATAGTTGAATTTTATTTTTCATGCTAATTATTTTAATACCTAGTTGATAAGGATAAGATGAGAACACGCTGTTTTAATAAATACCTTCTTGGACATGTTCTAATTGATTTCTCTACTTGATCCAAACAGAAATTTGTATTGGGAGGCTAATAAACCTAATCGGTTCATTAGATTTAAATAGAGGAGATGGAAATATGTCTTTCTATAACATCAAATTTGATTCAATCTACACCGATCAATTACAGCTGAATGGTTGCTAAATAAATAAATTAAATGCATATAAAATAGAAAATTGTTGTTGCACATTTGGTTTGACTGAGAAACACATGTAAAAGACGGAAATGCCCCTCGGTAGTTAACTGTCGAGGAATGCAAAAACCGGCTGCAGTTAACTACCGAGGAATCGGTAGTTAACTGCCGATGCGTGTTGAACATAAACAGAAACACAAACACAAACATATCAGTTTCAAAACTTCTCCCAACTTCTCTCAACAGTTACAACAGACATTTGAAACGATTTCGAAAATTTAGTATATTAAATTGTTACCCGAAAAATCCATAACTAAAATTATTAAAAGATTGGTGTGAGAGAGATACCTGGAGAAAGAATCACAGGCGAAAGAGCTTTTTTTATGAAAAAACGCTATCTAAAGCCTCTGTGTTTTGATTTATAACACTTTAGTGTTAAAAATGCTATTAATTGGGCGCTATATTTTCCACTTTTGTAGTAGTGATTTGTTTTTTTATTTATTTTATAAACACACTCAAAAAGTATACAGTGACCACTTTTTTAAGCAGTGTAACCATTTATTTAAATGGTTAGTATATTGAAATGAAATAGATTAAACTAGAATAGAACAATAAGATCATGTGATAAGAGAGATGTTAGGGACAATCACTTATCAAATGCTTAGGGGGTTAGTGTAATAGCATGGGCATAAAAGGCCCAACATAAAGGCCCATCAAGAACAAGGCAAGAAGGATAAGATGAGAACACGTTGTTCAATATAATCACATGGTGCAATACATGGTTCAATATAATCACATGTGTCAGTGTTGTTTTGGTGTCAAACACTTACACGTGTTAGACATCGGACACGCTTTTGATCAAAAGAGTTAGTGTGGTGCTACAAAGTGTTTTAGGAGTATGGATAAAGAAGTATGTTTATTGCTTATGTAATCTATTCTGAGCATTTGTTACTCTATGTATCTAGGATTTAAGTCACTTATATTACTTGGCATTATAGTACGTTGCCCATTGACTGCTTGGAGGGTTTGATTTATTATGTTCGTGAGAGAAGTGCAACCAGAGACATTTTCTTATAACTGGGTGGAGTGCATTTCCGAACAAGAATAAGCTTGTGTGCGATGATGCTTCATATTGTGTAGTTTCTTATGTATTGTAACCTGAATTCTTTATTTTCAATAATTGGAATGCACGAAGTTGTGTGTTCTGTATGCATCCGAGCTCCCCGAAATCCCTTGTTCTTTCCTTGTGTTACCAATTGCCCATGCTCATTATCCCTTATTCTATCTTGGAGTTAGTGGTACAAAACAAAAAAACACTGCATTACATTTAAAGTAGTAACCATGAAAATCTTCAGCTTATTGCTAGTTACTGGGCTGAGTTTTTACTAGTTATTGGACAGAGTTAAACCTCTGAGTTATTTTTATTGTTTCTTAGTGTTGTACGGTGGCTTGACATGGAAAAATAGTTGACCAAGAGGAAGTCCTTGTTGATCAGTAAATACCAAAGAATTTGAGTGTTATGGTTCTGACTATTGTAATTTACTAGCTTTTCTTGCTGTTTGTAACTGATATAGAGATTTTTGTAATATTTTGGAGTATGCTTGAATAAGATCTTTGTAACCGGCTTGGTGTTTCATTCCCTATGGCTAGAGATAATGTCATCAAGCTAAACATATTTGGTTTATGGAATTGTTGAGAATATTTGCTTCGCTGGTAAAATTTTACAAAATCAAAGTTAGATGGTCACACATGCCAATTGTCAACTATGTGGAAAACACATACATACTGTAGAGGGTTAATGCTAAGGGTGGACGCTTTGTGGCTTGCAATGAATGTGTCTTTCAACTTAATTTGTAGAAACTCTTATGAGTGAGTGTTGTTATTGTTGAACAAGAGTTTAACGTGATCCTTGTTGCTCTGTTCAGCTCAACATAGGTGTTTGATTTGATCATGGAATATAACAATGTGAGATCCTTCCTCTGTTCAGAAAGTGGCAACACTTAAATCAATAGGATTTTGTTGTTTGCTTCATCTTTAGTAAAGGTAAATTCTGCTCCATCTTTATATCTCAATTTTTTAGTGATTGTTGGATTTGGTTCAATCATTTATACCCCAAATTTACTTTTATTTTGTTTTTGTTCTCACATTCCTTCTATTGCTAGGTTTAGTTAGGTTATCTTATTTAAGTGTAATGTTATCCAAAATAGTTGATCTAAATTTTGATCAAAATGTAGTATTTTGATTTGCTAGGATCATGTAAAAACACTTATGTAATTTCTAGATTCAATGTGGTGGATTGAGTACAAAAACTCCTATAGATAATCCACTTTTTTCTAATCTATTTCAAATAGTAACATTTTTTTGGTAGATTCATAATTTTTTAGCCTAGACAATTTAGCGACACTTTTTACAACTTCTTAAAAATTATAAATGTAACATTTTTTAGTGTTACCGGTGATACAAAAAGTGTTACAATAATGTAACATTTTGCGACATTTTTTGAATGTTACAGATAATACTATAAAATGTAACTAAAGCTCTTTAGTAACACGGGCTTTACCTAACAGTTGTACATATGTTACTGATTTTAATAAGCAACATTGTTCTTGTTTTAGTAACAATTTTCAAGTGTTACTAGATATCAATTATGTTGTAGTTCTTGGACATTTTCTAATTGAGTTCTGTACTTGCTCTATATAGAAAATTTGTATTTGGGAGTGGGAGGCTAATCAACCTAATTGTTTCATTATGAAGAGTAATGGAACAACCCAATACATTTTCTAACTCCCAGAGTTTCTATTATATAACGATCTTCAACCGCAATACTTGCTCTAAGCTCTTAGGTAATTACTATTTCATAAGTTTTTCCTCTAATTTCCTTTTCCAAAACAATTTCCTCTTGGAATAAATTCCTTTTCCATCTAAAATTTCATTTCTTGTACTCTCTTTTGTCTTGCACTATGTCTCTAACAAAAATAGCTTTATCTTCTGATAAGAAAATAACTCTGCTACTTAATCCTAAGGGGCATACCCTAAAACCAAGGGTCAACTAAAAGGAGAAAATATCAATGGCAATCAACAACTAAACAACCAGAAGTAACAAAGACATATCACGATCTAATCTTGCAATTAAGTGTAAATCAAAACCACAATCGAACTAAATAACTACAAGATAAAGAGAGTAGAGAGTATTGGTACAACAATGATCTACATCTTGGGATGAGAACATATCTCCAATCCACGCTATCAATGAGTCACATTGCAAATTAATACAAATGTTAAAACTTATAAAATTAAATAGCTCAATATTGCAACTATTATCTCAAAAAGCACAAAAAGTATAGATCAAAAGGTCTTTCTGTTGGAGTAAGCCCTAATAGCCAATCTATATTGATTGGGTTTGACTTTGTATCATGATATTGATATAAATATATATTGTGAATATATAAATAATAATGCATTTCTTTATTGATTTTGTTTTGTTTCAAAATAATAAAGTCCCTATAATAGTTAGTCTGTTTAATGGAACATTAAGTATAACTTAATTGTGAGACCC
>Ga0228711_1004742_pt1 | contig 20812 bp, 9 predicted proteins | sample MedpolnodulmetaG_2_FD_177996 | JGI IMG/M metagenome (GOLD analysis project Ga0228711, IMG submission 177996) | Root nodule microbial communities from Medicago polymorpha collected in Santa Monica, California, United States - brown nodules | ecosystem: Host-associated > Plants > Roots > Nodule... | reverse complement strand
TAAAGTCGCGGCTTTTTCCTAATTTTTTTGGTCACGTTCCAATTTCATGTAAATACTAGTAGACTTCTTTAAAAAAAAAATACTATCCAAACGCGAGAAACAGAACAAATCACCAAATCCAATAGCTTCATTGGCCCATGTCTTGTTCAATTCTCGGCAAGGAATATAGGTTAGCAATACATAACGCCGTTTCTTCTCATAATTCACATTCACCGATGGAGGAAACAACTGCAATCAAGAAGAAGCGGCGACTAGGTGTTTCACTTCAAACACCACCTCTACTGACCTATATTCCTTCTAACGTCCAAAAACAATAAATTATCATAAGATTTGTTAATTCCTAAAACAAGTTCACAGCTACATATCCAAATATACATAATGCTCTTGTTACTCCAAAAACAAAATTCACAACTCTAAAATTTGAAAGTGTATATGCCACGCCATACTCAACAATTACTTAGAATATTTTCCTTAGTAATGGCTTCTTCGAAAACGAAAGCCCATTAAAACTCAATAATCATATCAATCAAGTAAGAATGGTTTCGCATCATCTCTTCATCAATAGGAGATTCCAAACATGAAACAATTGAAGCTTATATTAAAAGTTCCGTTGTCTGCTCTTGGTTGTAGATTCAAATTTAAGCTGATGATGTTCCCCATTTTCGCATCATTACCAGAAATTTAGTCAAATTTAAGCTTGCATTCATTTGTGGAAATCCTTACTGCATGATATATCACTGAATGTGGATTCATCTTCGCCAGCGACGCATCAGACTTGAGATATGTTGTTTTCCGACTTTCTCACGGCGGCGAGGTGGAATCTCACAGATCTGAGTTTGGAGAGGGAAGAAGAAGAAAGGGGTAGAATGGTCATTTTGCCTTTGTCTAGATTCAATAAAGGCAAAATGGTCATTTAGGGTAAAATTCGCTGAGTTATCCATGCTCTTTCCCAGTCAGATTATGCCACGTCAACGCCACGTCACTAATCATATGCCACATAAGTAATTAAATGGGATTAGGACCAAAACTCAAATGATTAATAATTGCAAGGAAATTTTGGGAGGATTAGTAAGTTCAGGGACGAAAATTCAAACGAACCCTATTTGCAGGGACTAACCACATATTTAAGCCTAATTATTATATTAAGATGTAGACGATGTGCATGTGCTATGTCACTTAAGTATGATATTCAATCCAAACTTTTATCTTTATTTTTGTTTATGTTATATTATTTGAAGTTATGTTTGTTTTGAGCATGTTTATGTTATTTTACTTGATGTTATGTTTGTTTTAAGTGTTGGCAATTCATGGATCATTGTTAATTAATAGTGAATGAAATTTGCAGCTTGGGAAATTGCTTTGTTATTTTCATTTGTATGTTAGTTAGATGGACTAGGATCAGTTTAAATAAAGACTTAGAACATTGAACATCACTCTTCCTCAAAAGTGAGAGATTGCAGGTTCGTTTTCTTAGTATTTTCATTCATACTAAGAGATCTTTCGATTGATTAAGTTATTATAATATAAAAGGAAGAAAACGCAGCATACATGTACATGTTAAGTTGAATGGGATCCTTAAAAAAAAAAAAAAAAGTTGAATGGGATATAAAAACAGGTGAATGAGTTTATCAACCTTAAATAATAACTAAACATATTCCAAATGTGCGTGTAACACACACTTCAACACACTCTTTTCTATTGGTTCAAATTCATATGGGTCCCACCAAATCATGCGTGATGGGATGTGTGTTTATCATTATTCATGTAACAATAGTTTCATAACCTATTATACCCTAATGTTCACGTCAGTGCATTTCCTATTCAAGTAAAAGATTTCATCATAGCACATAAGTATATAGTTCAACAACAATGATTTCACCCAATAAAAATTAAACAACAAAAGCAAAAAACTATGCCAAAGTACTCAAAATTGGCAACTGCAGCGTGTCAACAATAGTTGTAATGTTTGTGGAAAGAACTCAAAAATTGGTGTGCTTGTTGGAGGTAGAGCCTCTTCAATCTTGTTTGTAGCATAGATCATTAAATTTTTAAGACAAGTTTATTTGATTTGTCCTGATTTTGCAGAGAACAGTTGTAAACTAATACGACTTTCATTGCTGTAATGTGGAAAAGAACTCAAAAATTGGTGTGCTTGTTATTTGTAGAACCCTTCCATTATCACTTTTTATTATTGTATTAATTCAGGAAGGTTTTTTAAAATAATGAATCTGCAAGAGTTATTTTTCTTCTTCTTTCTGAACAAGCAAGAGCTGTTGCTTGTAATCCAGGACTTGTGTTAACACTCCTACAATACAATACATTACTTTTTGTTTCTAGTAAACCTCCTTTGTGTAGTGTATATTCAACACATGAGGATCAACAAAGGCAATGGTGCCTGTGTATAAAACAAATAATACAATCACCGATTGAACTAACAGATTATAACTTGTAGATCCTGACATAATGCATATTGGAGTTTGCCTTCTCTGTATGAGTATTTGAAACTTGTCTTTCAATCACAGTGGCTATGTTTTGTTACCATTATGTATTTTTCTCTGATCTTAATGATACGTGATAAACATATATAAAACATACTGATGAAATGAAACGTCCGTTGGACAGTGTGTAATTCTCATGTTTTATTTGTCGTGTTCATAAACGTCTGTTGAAGTGCTGTGCAAATTTTAAGGTCTAATACATACAATGTTTTTTGTAGAGACCGAATTATACAACCGAGTCATTCATTCAGTTTAGTCATACATTTCAATCAATGATCCGTTAGTTCGACCAATGACCATATGATCCCATGACCTTATCAAATTGATGATGAGCCGGGCTAATAAATCCCCGGAGTTGCAGTAATTTTGATTGAAGAAATGATGTCAGCAGAGGGCAATTCATAATGTACAACAAATGCAAGAACAATTCGTAATATGTTTCAATGACTAAAGAATTTATTAATTGTCAAAAGCAATGTATTTCAAAAACCAAATACGACGCATATGTTCGAATTTACATGGGCGATATGATCGTGAAATACGAAGAGAATGTATGAGACGCAATCAAGAGAAATGTATGTTCAGGGTGCGTGTAGGCAAATTCCGTGTAGGCAAATCCAGACAGATGCAGGGCCTTCACCGAAACACCTAATCAAAAAAGACAATACAAACTTTGAACAGATTAACAACGCTTTCTTGATTCTTAGCAAAATCCGTTTAGCACACTCATTTATTCTTAAAATTATTGAGGAAAGTATTCTTCAAATTATTGAGGAAAGCAATTACATTTGAATGGTCAGAAGAGTGTGAGACAACACTAACCCGACTCAAGGAAGCTTTATCACAACCACATGTCCTATTTCGACCAAACGAAGGAAAGATCCTATTTATATACTTGTAAGGAGCAGCATAAGCAATCGAACCGGCCCTAATTCAAGAAAACGAAGAAGGCTAGAAACCGGTATATTTCATCGGTAAAGATCTACAAGGACCAGAGATATGATACCAAAAAAATCTAGAGGTTCATAATCAATTATACAATTAGCCAACATGTATTCGTCTGTGTGTATTTATTTGTTGACTTGGTCAGTCGACAGATCAAACCGTTCTTGTGGTTCAATCATTATTGGTGTTTGGTGGTTCCAATTCCGCCTTATCAATTTGATCTCAGATTGAGTTAAGACACATATGCACTCAAGGCATCTTGATCAATTCTCCCTTCTTCTCTCTCGACAAGTTTCACTTATGGATCATACATTTTAAAATCTAAATGCAACTGTTGCAATTTGTTAGGATTGTCATCTGCTTTGACAGTTTCTACTTTATAAGCATCATTCCAGGAAATATAAAATTGATGGAGGGTCGACGGTATTGCCTCCACTGCATGAATTCAATCTTTTCCAAGTAAAGCATTGAAACTAGATTTTGAGGGTATCACCACGAACATGGTATCTCTATTCAAAGTTCCAACTTGTAGAGCTAGTTTACCACTCCATCTGAGAGAATTGTTTTCCCATTAAAGTATGTTATCATCATGATGGTTTCCATCAAATTGATTCATCTTTCCAAGTTTCTTGAGCATTGCCCTTTGGTATAAGATTGACCGAGGCAACACCATCTATCAGAACTATGTTGGTTGATTTCCCTTCAATCATAATGTCTTTATATGCAAAGGCTTTAAATGCTTTCTTTAAGTCTTGCTCATCTTTTTAAAACGGGCAAACTCAAAAAATGGCGACCGCATTGTTTATTTATGGTGTACAATTGGTCACAATGCCGCTTCAAAATCTGTAGGAATCTTTGCAGTAAAATTCACTCGCATTGTTCTCATCTTCACCTTGTTGGTAAAGTCTAATATAATATCTTGTTTCTTCGTCTAACAGCATCATCATCATCAAGGTGCGGCATTATAAATGTCAATCTTTCAAATTCCTCACCTCTTGGTTATATGAATCATGACAGAAAATCACATAGCACTATCAATGGAGTCTCCAAAGACGTTTTCATCTTTGAATTTCTGAGTACCCTACTTCTCGACTGGTTTTGTTTTAGTTTCTTCTTTTTTTGGGTTTCTACCTCTTTTGTATTCCAAGAAAATTTATAATTGTAAAAAAGAAAAGAAACTCATCTATAACTAACTTATTTGTTACGAGGAATAAGCTATTCATAAAATATCAAGGATGGATAGACTAATATTTTTCCAATTTATTCTCTCATTTTACAATCATACATTTACACAGCAAAATCAAACGGCTAATAAACTAATACAATTTCATTCCAGATTAGTATGGCGTGATCGAACGGCTTCAGGACTCTCACCTAAAATCTCCCCTAACTTATACACAACCATCTCAAACAACACAAACAGTGCACCTTCATACACACTCCCCATTGGAAGCAACGGTCTTGATTTCACATCCCCTTCATTCTTATCATTCGCCATAGTCTTTGCAGGCACGTAAGCCACTACACTAGCATGCTTGACACAGGACCCTATCTCTGGCTGAGCAGTCAGAAGAAGCACTCTTCCACCGTTGGATCGTGCTACCGAGCATATAGCATCGACAGTGGAGAAGCCGCCTGGACCAGCGGAGGCGATGAGGAGGTCGTTGGTGGCAATTGGAGGAGTGGTCATATCGAAGACGAGATGGGCTGAGAGGCCCAGATGGGCTAAGCGCATGCAGAAGGCTTTGAGCATTATGCCTTCGCGGCCAACACCGTAGAGGAAAACGCGGCCGTTTTGAGAGGAGATGGTGGACAGTTCGGTTAGTAAGAGGTCAAGTGGTGGTGGGTATGGATGAGTGGAGGTTGAAAATATGGAGGATATTTGGTTGCAGATTTGTGTGGCCATTGAAGCCATATCTTCTTGAGAAACAGAACTAGAAGAAGCCATTACTTTCTTCACTCACCACACTGACGTTTTATCTGCGACTGTGTTTTGTTTTCATTCCATTCTGTCTATGTCTGAGGGCCACAGAAAATTGATTTATTTTTGTGACACTTCAACAAATACATGGATATATACATTTTTTAATAGAATAAAAAAACTAAACTTATACAAGATATCAAACTTCTGTACATATTTTTCTTGGGTAAACTAAAGGTGTAAGGTTATATAAATGCAAAATAATTGAGATTCATTTAAGAGGTTGACAAATGGTTAAGGGATCCATATATCTACCACTTGTGTCCTTGATAAATTTCTGTACATATTTTATTCAATACATCTTATGAAATGTGAAATTAACTTATAACTTCAAATGATTATCACATCTTAAGTATTATTTACCGCTTAACTAGCTATCGAGAATATACCTGACACTATCTAATATAGCTGGGAATTAACTGTCTAACTAACTTCAGCTTTCTGTCAAAGAAAACACTAAATTCAACTCTGAGCTGTGCTGTAACACCTTAATTCCTCTGTTTCTTCGGATATCAACTCTCTTGGATATTATACACGCTAAAGGATGCCAAACTAGTATCATTTTTCTAATTTCATTCTTGAAAGCATCCAATTCTAACCCATTTTAAAAGACACCAGTCGCTGCTAGAAAAATCTTGCAGCAGAAAGTTCCATAGTTAACTCGGCGCTCAACAGAACCTAATGCGGCAAATCACCCAAGTCTAAAGGAACATGTAAGTTTCGACGAACATACCAAGTGCAAAAAGAAGCTATTTATACACGAATGACACAATAAATCAGTTAAACGGTCAGCTATTTCCTTTCCATAAATACAAAAAGTAATGAAACCACCAAGTGGGTTTTATTCATCAAACAATATTTAATAAGCATTTAGTTGGAGGAATTGAACAGAAGCCATTTCCCCCTGATGTCAATCTCCTTTACTTAGCACTCACTGGAGAAGATGAGTCGGATTTCTTCTCCTCAGCAAGCGCGGTATTACGATTATTCTCCTTGTCACTTCCATTCTCTACAAGAGCAGCCTGCTTTCTCAGTTCTTTAACTTTAAGGAATTCATCATAGTGGGCCCTTCGGTGCTCTTTAAATCTACAACTTGCATCTGCTTTAGAACCAAAACATCAGGTTTGGTAATTCATTATTGAAAAAGCCAGACTCATTACATATACTACAACAGAGAATGAAATAAAATTCTCAGAAAAAGGTCGCTGTGAGGGTCAAATATGCATGTTCTGTCCTAATTTATTCAGATGCAAAATCAACTTGTTTAATATTTTCTAAACTCGCCGCTATACAAGCATTCTTGAAGTCTGAAGCAGTCTTAAAGTGATAAATATAACTCAATAAATTGTTGATATTTGATAGCTAAGATGTTCCTATAAACATATATAATTCTAAGCTTCACAATGCTTTGATGTGTATCCATTTTATTTTCAGCATATTATTAGTTGAATCCATTTATTACTTCATCGATTTTCACCATCTCTTGAATAAGAAGCACACATATATATAGGAAGCAATAATGATCTTTGTTAGACACACTAAATGAATAATAGTACCTTCATCACTTTGTTCTACTGCATCTGCCTCATCCTCAGATGATGCCCAGCCATCAGATTGCCTAGTTTTTTTTCTGCTGCAAGAGTCCGCTTTATCAAAAGCAGTTTCTTCAGCATTTGCTGGGTTGGTTTTCTCACCATCACATTCATCATACCCTCCTCTTCCAGGAGATTGAGAGCCTAAAAAATTAAGCTATTCAGATGAAAAGTAGCTGCACATGAAGTTGCTTTTAATCTAGAAGTAAAGAACAGGCTTGACAATAACATTACAAAAAAAGATTTTCATCAAACTCAATCAACAGAAACTTACATTACACCAGTAAAGCAGTTTTTTCATTTATAAACTGAAGTGTGTGGAACACAGACTGAAGTTTTGAATTTAATACCCACTATGAGAAGATAAATTCAACATTACAGTTCAAGGATGTAAAATATTTTTATTTTCCTGCTAATGTTATTCAATAGATAGTCACATGATATCCATACAGACTCATTCTCATTTACAAAAGAAAATTTAAAGGACATGCAGTTTAACTAATCTTCTGTACATACTGTCATCTTCCAGCATAGGATGGTAAGGAGTCTTAGGCTCGGTAATTTTTTGCCTCACAGGCTTGTTTGCTTCAATGTTTTCAATATTAACTTCATCCCATCTCACACGTCCCCTGTAATGATAAAACAAACGAAGGTTCATAATACTACAATTGCTTCTCAGTTCATCCAAAAGGAACAGATTCCTCGGTTTATCTTATTACGATATATTATATAAAATATACAAAATACTAGGAGTTCAAACTTAAGTCAAATTTAATTCATCTAAAGGTTTGAGTGGTGGAATTAGCTTTTTCTAGATGTAAAGGAAACCTAACATAGATCCATAATGGGTGCAACCCTCCCCAGATTCATTCATGATGGGATTATTACAAGACCAAGTTACCCTTTTACGCACCCCTACCCCTGCAAAAATAAATAAATAAAAAAGAAAACAAATAAAAAAGCAGAGGCAACATTACTCTCATGGTCTCTTAACTTAATTTCGAGTAACAATTTGGTCATTTATATTTTTTTCACGTCCTTTTGGTACATGTGCATATGGAACTTCAAACTTCAAATCTATGGTCTTTCATCCATGTTTGCATATGAATCTTATATTTGAAGCTTGAAAATTCATATGCAAACGGATCAAAAGGACCAAATGACTTGAAAAGGGACAAAAGACTAAATCATTATCTGAAATAAAGTCAAAGGTCTAGAGTGTATTTTGCCAAAAGCAGAGTGGTAGTATTACTTCATTTTGGTGGAAGGAAGAGCTCTTCAAAGTTCAAACACCAAATGTATGCAAAGCTAGTTCCAAGTCACACTGTCAACTGGGAAAAACATAAAAGTTCACATTGTAAGTCCTTAAGCTTCAAAACCACAAGCTATGAAAAGAAAAAAACAAGAAAGAAAAAGAAGAAAAGGTCAATCAAAATCCATGCAGAAATTAACTTAAAGAATGCCAAAGCAATTATAGATATGAATGTGAACGGAAAATTCAGTGAAGCATGAAAGGGAATTTCACAAGAAAGCTAACAATTCCAGAAAGAAAAGGCCAACACTATCAACTAGTAACATTGATTTGAATTGAATTTTAGTAACATTGATAGAATTGTCTTTTGGTACATACAATACCAACACTAATTAGCACTGAAATAGAAGAAGGAGGCAAAAACACATATCCAAGCAAACAAACAAAGTTGATCATATACATCATAAACCAAATAATAGTATGATGATTTTATTCTATTACACATGAGAGCAAGTCTTGCATGGTCGCAAGCATTTAGACACATAAACATATACATATTCATATCTTTTCTCTTTCTATCTTATCTCGAGTGTGTCCATATATATTTGTGACCAAGTAACTATTTTCCTACATATATGATTACATTTGATCCTACTTCTTCCTCCATATGAGCTTAAAACTGTAATATATTCATCGTCCTAATCACATTACCACCGATGAATAATAATAATATAATGCATCATGCAATTATAATATGAAAATCCAAAACTCTGATTTATAACAAATTCAACAGATTCCACAAAGATAACATTAGCATTAGGAAATCATTTGCATTACACGATAAGAAATGCAAAATACCCGAATCGAACATCAGAAACAATGTCGATTACATTTAACAGCACACAGAACGCTAAATCCAAACCCGTGATTCTTCTTCAATAAAACAAGACAAAAAATCAGGATCCAGGGCAACAAAAAAAAAGCATGAACGTATGCGCGAGTGAGCATTTTTGGTGCATTTTATCGGTAAAGAAAAAGCTAAGTTGAACGAATTGAAAATTGAAAGAGGAAGCGATGATTAGAGAGAGAGAGAGAGAGAGAGAGAATCAGAGAAAGAGTTGTACCTTGAAATTGAATTGAATGGCGGTGTTGAACTGGGATCTGTTACAGAGTGCTAAAATGCGTATAAGTAAATATATATAAAAGTGGAAAAATGGTTACCGAACAACCAAAAATTACAAGTTGAGGAAAAAGGTAATTATCTCCGAAATTTTAAATTTCACAACTCTAATTAATTTATCTTCTGTTAACGTTTTGCAAATGAGTGGAAAATGTTATTTGAATTTGATTTATTTTTTTCATACTTGACTCAAAAGATATTAAAGGCAAATAATTAACAGTTAGCTTTAATATTTAAGTTATTTAAAATGCATTTTCTGAATTATCATGATAAAAATTTATACAAAAAAAGAAATATAACATAAATGACTTACTTTTATTGATGATACAATAGGAATATAGGATACAATGAGTTTCCTAGAAAATTGAGAGTCTTGGGTCTCTTCCTCCAAGAATTCGAGAGTTTGGTCTATCCCAAACCAATATTCAGTCCCAAATAAAATGCTTATTGATTTTCCTATTTATTCAATAACTTCTTAATAATAATTGTTGCCTAATAACATAATAACTGCATCCTAATAACATAATAATCAGACGCCTAACACATCTTAAGAACGCTACAAAGTAGAGTCATAATATAGCTGGCTAATCTCTTTTTGTATCCATGTATGCAATCCTACCTAATGAGTATTTTGAACTGTTTCTTTTTCTATCAAAACAATGCTGAATCGAAATTCTTTTTGAAATTCTAGCTTATGACTCCCAACATAGGTATCAAACACATCAATATTGCCAAATAGTGTTAGGCTCCATATGATCATGCTTATGTTGATTGTTACATGCTCATTGTATTCAAAAACGAAGTATTATTGAGTTTGAATTTTCATATCTAAAAAAGTATTACAAAGTGGTTATGACCTAGTATATTGGTTTGCTATTTGTTATCTAAAATATTAGATTGTCATAAAGGATTCAAATGTTAATTGTAATATTTATATTGGATTGTAATATTGTAGAGTTTAAAAGTATTAAAGTTAACTGTTAATTGTTTGCTTCAATATCTTTTGAGTCAAGGATAAGAAGAAAAAAATATATAAATTTTCAAGTTCGGGGGGCATTTTGCACATAAGTGCAAAACTTCAGGGGGGTGGTATTTGCAAAATGTCATGTTGACTAACATAAGAATTTGATGGAGCGGGTAAATTGATTAACGTTGTGCGATTTTGATGAGTCAATAAATTAGTGTTTTTAATATATTATTTGAGTTTATTTTATTTAGATTTTATTTGCTTTTTTAGAACTATTTTACTTCAATTGCAAGTTATTTAATTTCAGGAACGAATATTCTAAAGATTGAGTCTTGGAGCAAAAGAAAGGAGATTTGGAGCTGATTCGGGCTAAAAATACGAAGATTGAATGCAAAAATATGAATCCCCCAAGTCAGAAGCTTGGCACGGCCCGTGCCACCAGCGACACGGTCGTGCCAACACCCCAGAGTCCCTTTTGCCGCTTTTTGCTTCTTGGACAAGCTGCCTATTAGTTTATTTTTGACCTAAAGTCCGTGGTTTCTTGTGCAACACTTTAGTGATTTATTTCTCAGGGCTTAAGTCATTGTCAGACTATAAATAGAGCAGCCATCAAGCTTGCAGAATCATCTTTTGTTCTCTGAAATTAATAGTGACAATTGTTTTCTTTGAATAAAAGTTCTTCTTTTTATTATTTTTATTTTATGTTCTTCTCCTTCTTCTCTTCTATGTCTACAATGAACATGAGTGAGTAGACTCTTCTTGTCTTGGGATTGTTGGATGACTCTAATGACATAATCATAATCAAACCAAGCCTCAAACCCTAATTTTATGTAAATCTACTTTCTAATCTAATTTCACCGTTTTTATAATGAATTAACAAGTATCAAACTCATAATGCGACATCGGAGGGTTAGTACTTGTTAATTCATCATCACAAATATCAAAGCGAAGCATCGAAAGAAGAAGTTTTGATATTGGAACAAGTGAATTTAGACAAGGATTTCAAAACATGAGAATAGTCTAGCAAACCTTGAGACAATAAAGTTTCGTTCTTCAAGGATTCTAATAGCAATCAACCATGAGAATAGGTGTGGTTGTTAGAGGAACACACTCACTGAAACCGAAAGGAGATGTGATAGGCTTAAGAGAAACTTGTCTTTAGAAAGTAGGTCCAACATAAAGTTCTAGGTTTAGGGTTTGGTTTGTGAAGGGTTTGTCACCAAGATGAACCAATAATCCCAAGACGCTTTTTATTATTGATATTTTAAACCTCTAAAAATCCCGATTTTTCAACTAAACTCTTTTTCTAATCATTCATAAAAGTTAATTGAATTAAACAACTCCCTATTGGAACGATACTCTTTTATTACTGCATCGGTAAACCGTGCACTTGCGGATTTACTACATCAAATTTCAAGGGAGTAATTGAAGTTTTGTTAATGTCAGAGGGTAATTGACAAAACTTACAATTTGGGGGGGGGGGGAGGGGGTAATTGCCTTTTTACTCATTGTAAAATTACCGAGTTAAGATTCGAACCCATCTCCTCAAGTTATGTGTATTGTGTATGAGTTTTCAATAGTTATATACATTGCGTGTCTATTTACCAAGTCTGGATAGGTAACACGAGTAAAGATGCGATAAGACAGGAAATGCGGATACCATAATTTTTTTTATTAAAGAAGCTAGGGATGTTCACGGATTGGGTTGGGTTATTTTGACCAAACCCAATCAAATTTAATTGATTTGGACGGAGTAAATGAATCATATATATTTCTTTATGTCAAACCCGAATCGATCCAACTTAATAATGAGCAAGTTGGTTTGGATTGAGACAACGGCTTACTAAACATATTTTTCTATAAAAAAAACTAAAATAACATTCTATTTCACAAAAAGAAAATCTAATATTTAAAAGGCTAACACTTGCATTTATTTGAAACTTCTTAAAGTATGTTTAGCAATTAGCATCCACAAACTAAATTAATTGTTCAATTGGGGGTGCCACACAAGTCTATATGACAACTCAAATACTTAATATTTGGTGTATAAAAACCACAATATCACTTGTCTCGGTAGTAAACTCTACCGATGAATTTAGACTAAAATTAGACAAAGAACAAGTACAATAACGAATAATAGAACTAAAATAAAAAATGTCTTTTAATTCAACTCAAAGATTGAGAATATCTTAAAATATTTTTTCCATGCCGAACCCATCAATTTTTTTATGGAGTGTAGATTGATCTGTACAAAAAAAGAGTACAAAAAAAAACTAGAAGGATAAAAAATAACTTAGCCTAATGTAATGAAAGAACGACTCAAATGGGTAATACCCAACAATCATGAAGGATAAAAGAACCACACATTTCAACAGACAAAAATGCCAAAATTGTTAGACCGAATGTCATGATCGGGGTTCGAACCCCGATACCTCCACTTATATGTGTGAGTTTATAATAATTTTGTCATTTCATCTATCTAAAAAAACCACAAATTCCATTCCGCAGCAAACAACCAAGCATCGCTTGCACAAATCAACAAATAGTTTGACAAAGATAAAAAAGTTTCTGCTTATTTGTCAAAGAGGGACCGAAAATTATTGTTCTCACACGAATAAACATCACTCGTCATAAACACCTTCCGGTCAAAATAATTGTCTATTAGTAAAAAAAATAATCATAAAACCTCTTGTTTAATGAATCATGGTTCTAGAAACTTAATCAAATGTCCCTTCAGAGACATCCGATAAAATTGATACAGAGAAACTTAATCAAATAACTTCCACGACAAGCATCCTATTCTAATCTTATATTGTTTTATACTTGTAATATTAACTTTTTTATTTTCTACTTTTAAGGATTTTTATCATTAAATAAATTTTAATAACTTTCTACGTCAACTATCCTATTAGACTTTTTGTGGTTTCACACTTATAATATATATTTCTATTTTCAACTTTTAAGGAATTTTGTTTTACAGTAAAGTATCTAATAACTACACAGCAAACAAAAATAAATTAATAAATTTATTAGCATATTGAGTAGACTATTTAATTAATAAATTTATTAACATTTTCTTTTGTTTTGAACATTTTGAATGTTTTATATATTTCCAGAAAGAAATGAAAAGCACTAAAATATATGCCACCTTAGTCTGGAACACCATTCCCTTGTCACAATTGTTTCTTATAAAAAATATTTGATGACACTTGTACCTTTTTTGGTTTCACAATTAGAATATATTTTTTTTATTTTCAATTTTTAAGAAATTTTGTTTTAATGCAAAGTGGGAGTGTCTGAGGTAAGAATGAAAAAAAATAAAATAAAGTATGTCAAAAATGCACCAGCACGACAATTAGAAAGTTTGTAATATGGTTCTTTTTCAATATAATAACTGATTTTTTTAGAATTGTTGATTTGAGAGACAATCCAATCTCTTCTACAAAAGTGTAACAAAAAAATAAATCTCTAACAAAATAAATTGGATGTTTCAAGGTCTACTCTAGCATTAGCCTTTGTGCATACTTAAGTGACGAGGATTAGTCTCATAGTAGAGCTGAAGATGATAATTACAATGAGTTAGAAAGAATAATAAAAAAGAAATAACAGACAATTTAGTTTTTAATCTCTCATCAATTTGATCTTAAACTATTAAATTCATCCAAAAATTTATAAATTACATTCTCATTAATCAATTTATCCCTAAACTCTAACATTACGTTGGAAGTTGAAATTTTTGACATTTTTTTTGGTACAAGAATTTTTAACATTTTTATCACTCCATTTTTTAACCCATTTGTCATACTCATAGCCACCAAACCATCCTTACTGCCTGTGTTGCATTCGTATTCCTTCTACATCCCTTAATCCTTATACCATAGAGATCTTTTATCTTAATATACCTAATTTTTGTCCTATGTAATTAAGAAAAAACAGACGTACGATTTCTTCTACATCCTTCCCAGTATTCTTTTCGTGTATAAAATCCATCTTTCATTTATTGTTGAAAACAGAGAAATCATACCATGACAATGAGACCCACAGAATTTTTTCTCTACTTACACATCAACAAACAAAAATACCCATGTGTCAAATGTCAAACCCAACATATAATTATTTAAGTGAACACTCTTCTACACTTTTGTTAGATACATAAAATAACCGATATTCATTCATTCAAATTGACAGAATATATTAATATAATACAAATTTAAAATTACTAATAACAAATAAAAGATGAGTCTGGACACAAAAGTGGTGACGACTATGATTTTAAACCAATTTTGCTGAGAGAGTACCGGTATTAAACTTTTTTTATGAGTCAGGTATTAACAAAATTCTAGGATGTTAAGGAATATTCCATATATTTATTTCTTCTATTTATATTATGATTATGATGATATACATAGACCAGTTTTCCAAAAGAGCTAAACGCGTCCACCTTCCTTGTGAATTGTGAGACTGAAATTCCAATTCCTTTTCTCTTTTCTCTTGTAGTATTAATACCACCATTCATTCATGTTTATTCTCTCCTTTGAAAGCACAATTGAGTCAAAAATGAGTCTCATTTTCATCTTCCTCCTTCTTCTTTGTAACAATCACTATAGTGCAAAAGCACAACCTCCAGTACAACCAGTGTCTCCTTTTGCTCCACAAACAACTTTATGGGACGTATCTTCCATTGGTGTTATCATAGGAACCATCATTGCAACACTTATCTTACTGTTTCTCTTCTTAACGTTAATACGCAGCTTCACAAACTCATTAAGGGCAGACTCATCAAAATGTGAAAATGACAAAGGTATCAACCCTCAACTTCTCAAAACTTTCCCAATCGTACTTTACTCTACCATCATCAAACATTTTAATGAAAGTGTTGAAGATCCTCTCCAATGTGCTGTGTGTCTCGGTGATTTCAACAACAATGACAAAGTTCGTGTGCTACCTCAATGTAACCATGTTTTTCATCCTCCATGTATTGATGCTTGGCTTTCTTCACATGTTACTTGTCCCGTTTGTCGTACAAACCTCAATCATCAATGTTCCTGTCATTTTTCCGTTTCCATTGACACACAAAACAACGGCGAATGTGGAAGTCAAAGGATACAATAAAGCCCGCCCCGGGCTGCAACATCATGATTTTTGATCTATGCGCTGATTCTCCGCAATATCAAGGATCGCGATGACGGTTACAAGAGAGAGTCCAATCTAGATCGCGGTGATTGATTTTTTATCTTACTTATTTTTCTAGAACAATTCATAGTGAATTGATATTTGTTGGACTAAATGTATTTGTATTAAGCAAAAAAATAATGAGGTTTTTCTTAAGATTTTTTTGCTAATTAGTTATGTTGCTTTTTGGTCTGGGCGAAATGGAAGAGATTAAAATATTAATGAATGTTTACTGTTGAGTTACAAATCTATGAATATCTAACTCATCAATTTTGCTTTCTCAACTCCCTCAAAAAAAATAAAATTTGTTTTCTCAATTGAAAAAATGCCACAAAATATTTAACTCAGAACTACAACATGTAGCTTCTATAAAACCACGGCCATAGAATGCGATCATTGCGTTTAATTACATTTAAAACACCACTGCGCGTTTAACTCAAAGCTACAACGTTTAGCTCGAATAAAACCACGTCCAAATACCATTGAAATGCGAGAATTACATTTGAAACGCAGTTTCAAAAGGTCAATCAAGATTTTTAATATGATTTAATGAAAACTTGTTTAATGTGTAAGCAAACTGGTATATACACTGATACACACAAGAAAACATCACAAGAATCAAAATTGGTCACAGTTGATGCTTTGGTGGTGTCCACCCCATGAATTATGTGGCTGCAAATATTACAAATTTGGATAAATGACACGTATTTAGCTGGGTTTTTGTCTGCGTTGTGAAGTAATAAGAACAAATGTGTTTGTCTATAAACTTCTCGTGTCTTCTGGTACAGCTTGTCTTGCATTGAATGAGAAGGACAGGGAACAATGTCATCTTACAAATTGATTTTGAAGGAACGGAGCCTAAACACGGTTGACCCTTTGTCTTTAAACTCTTGATGTTGTGCTGTGTACAATATGTAGTGTGCGTTGAAAATGACAGAAAAGAGAAGGATGATAACTTTATTTCAATGTAAGGCATGGTCAATCAGGAGCACCACAAAACATACAATTAAAAAGGCAAAAATTTCAATTATCATTGGTTTGACCGGAGAGTAAAAAAGGGGGAGATTTTAATAAAAAAGATAAAAAGAGAAATTTTAATTACGATGTTTTTTTTTTTGAACATGGAGAGGTTTAAGCAAAAAAAAATGTAAATTAATTAAATGGAGAAAAAAAGGCTCCTCAAATTAAATAAAAGGAAATGCTAACAAGTATCTTGAGAACACTTATTAAAAATCTAAAAAAGAAATTTTGTATTTAAAAAGTAATTTTTTTTTTACATAAAACTTGCAATTATTTCTATTCTTGAATCTTTAACAAGATCATCAGTAAATATTTAGACCACGTCTTAGAAGACGGAGAGTAAATCAATAATCCCACGTTATGAGCACATCCCCTGTAAACAAGTATTGTATTTTGCGCATCTATTTGCTTCTCGGTAAACATGTAACAATAAATGTCCTAAGAGTGTGTTTGGATGAGAGAATGGTTTGAAGGAAAATAATTTTTTAGAGTATTTAAATTGACTTGACCCAAATTTCACTGTGTTGGGAAAATATTTAAGTCATTTTTAAATTTCAAAGCATTTAGATAAGAATTTTTCTCGCAAAATTTGAAGTATTTAAAATAACACCTAAAACACAAAAATTTCAAAATTCTCTCATTTTCATCACACACGTTTATCACTTTTCTCTCACGCATTTCACCCTTTTCTCTCGCGAAACTCACCTTCACCGTGCCTCTCTCTCCTTCCGTGGTGGTGCTTCTCTCTCCTCGCCCTCGCCGTCGCCACCGCCGTTTGCTTCTCTCTCCTCTCCGTCACATTTCTCTCTCCTCGCCCCCGTTTTCATTACACGCGTTTCTCACCAGCTCAGGTATGTACATTTTTTGCTTATAAATGATAGATCTCAGTGCTTATTGATTTTAAGTTGTTAGAATTGATAGATCTCAGTGCTTATTGATTTTAAGTTGTTAGAATTTGTTGATTTCAAAGTTTTTGAATTTTAAGTTGTTAGAATTGACTTATTTCATTGTTTTTTTTGATTTAGGCCATTAGAATTGATGAATTTCACTGTGTAAGTTGTTAGAACTTGTTGATTTGAGAGTTTTTTGGATTTTAATTTGTTAGAATTGACTTATTTTATTGATTAAGTTGTTAGAATTGACTTATTTCATTGTTTAAGTTGTTAGAATTAACTTATTTCATTGTTTTTCTGTTTTAAGCAATTAGAATTGATGAAATTCACTGTGTAAGCTGTTAGAACTTGTTGATTTCAGAGTTTTTTGGATTTTAAGTTGTTAGAATTGACTTATTTCATTGTTTAAGTTGTTAGAGTTGACTTATTTCATTGTTTAAGTTGTTAGGGTTGACTTATTTCATTGTTAGAGTTGACTTGTTGGAAGCTTTTTCTATCAAATTTCAAGTTATATTTTCTTGTGTTTAGATTTCAAGAAAAAATGGACACTAGTATAGTCAATGATTCGATAGCTTCTAGAAAACGTAAAAGAGATGAAGAAGAGAAGATGAGAGAGCTTGAGGAATATTTCAACAAACATATTCATCGCACAAGTGTCACGGAATGTTGTCCATTCTTCAGTCACTTAAACGCTTTCGACTTCATCTACACCATTAGTCACTACTCTTTGCGTTTGTTGGTTGGTTAACTCTTCATCAACAACAGATAGAACCTCCAAGTCTTGATCCTATAAAATTTCATCAATTTGTTTTCTTCTATTATAAAATTGTGCAACATGAAACAAACATTAATAATTCTAATTTGTGTTTTGACATAAAAAAAAAGAAGGAGTTCTTAGTATATTGCATATTTTCTTCAATACCCCAAATGACCTTTCAATTACATTCCTTGCACGTAAATGATGGAGATTAAACAATTCCTTGTCATTTTAAGGGGTTTTTCCATTCCACTCTCTGAGGTGATGCCTAGTCCCTATATACGGTGCTAAAAAACCATGGTCATTTGTATATCCCGCATCCACAAGAAAAATTTTCATACAATGATTTTCCCAAAATAAAGAAAAATTCAAACAGCTGCATTTTATCCATTAAATAAATAAAGTATCATCATATTCATAATGTTACCATTTGGAATTCGAAAACAGTTTTGACGGCGTAAAGCATCTCGCAATACTCGAGAATCTCCAGCAGACCCTTCCCACCCTGGTAACACATAAATGAACCTTCAATCTGGACCACAAACTCCTAAGACATTTATTGATATGTCACCCTTTCTATTACGATATCTAGGCCTATCTTCTGCTACAACTGTCACCGGAATATGTGTTCCATCAAGTGCTCCAATTTAATTCTAAAAACATCAAAAAAATAATTAAAGCAACAATAACTACTTAAAATAACTTATAAGTTGTCAAACAAATTTCAAACTTACCTCGAACCCTTTCCATTTATTTGCCTCTGGACCCTCTAAATTATAGTCATGAAACTTCAAATATTCCCGGCTCACTTTCATAACAGCTCGAAGGACATTGTTGAATGACCTACTTGTTGTTTCTTTGGATCTACAATAACTAAAGTGCACTACTCTATATTTTAGGTTGTGAGCAAGGATATGCAAAAACATTGCGAAAACTTCAGTTGTAGGAACGTTACTTGTCCTTACCAATTGCCCTTTCTCTTTTAAAATCTTACAAAGCTTAAAAAATGCCCTCTTACTAACTCTTAACTGTTCAATACAATCAACTTTTGTTCCTCTAAATAAACGATTTAGAAAACCGCGCCTTTCCAATTCTAAATTTCGAGCCGGTTCCTTAACAAAATATGTGTCATAATACCAAGTCATTGCACCTAAAAGCATAGTAACAACAATGAACATTGTTTCCTCAAGCTCTCTCATCTCTTCTTCATCTCTTTTACGTTTTCTTGAAGTTATCGAATCATTGACTATACTAGTGTCCATTTCTGCATGAAATATAAACACAAGAAAATATAACTTGAAATTTAATAGAAAAAGCTTTCAACAAGGCAACTGTAACAATGAAATAAGTCAACTCTAACAACTTAAAATTCAAAAAACTCTGAAATCAACAAGTTCTAACAGCTTACATAGTGAATTTCATCAATTCTAATTACTTAAAGCAGAAAAAACAATGAAATAAGTTAATTCTAACAACTTAAGCAATGAAATAAGTCAATTCTAACAACTTAAAATCCAAAAAACTCTGAAATCAACAAGTTCTAACAACTTACACAATGAAATTCATCAATTCTAATGGTCTAAATCAGAAAAACAATGAAATAAGTCAACTCTAACAACTTAAAATCCAAACACTTTGAAATCAACAAATTCTAACAACTTAAAATCAATAAGCACTGAGATCTATCAATTCTTACATCTTAAAATCAATAAGCACTGAGATCTATCATTTATAAGCAAAAAAATGTACATACCTGAGCTGGTGAGAGACGTGTGTAATGAAAACAACAGCGAGAGGAGAGAACTGTGACAGAGAGGAGAGAGAAGCAAACAGTGGCGACGACGGCAAGGAGAGAGAAGCACCACCGCGGAAGGTGAGAGAGGCACAGTGAAGGTGAGTTTCGTGAGAGAAAAGTGTGAAACGCGTGAGAGAAAAGTGATAAACGCGTGTTTGATGAAAATGAGAGAATTTTGATTTTTTATTTTATTTTAGGTGTTATTTTAAATCCTTTAAAAATTGCAAGAGAAAAATTCTTATCTAAATACCTTGAATTTTAAAAATGACTTAAATATTTTCCCAAACAGTAAAATTTGGGTCAAGTCAATTTAAATACTCTAAAAAATTACTTTCCCTCAAAATATTTCATCATTCAAACACACTCTAAGAGTTTTTTTATTCCTAACTACAATGAAAAAAAGTAGTTGAATGGTGTATGTTTAGTCATTTTAGTTCATGACTATGTAATGAATAGTCACAGTCTTAGTACAACAAAATTTTAAAATTGTCCGTGCATTGTATTAATCAAAATAGAGGAGAAGAGTTATATAGATAATAAAGACCTACAATTATATTAAGGGGGCAAAACTCGGTGACAAGTCTAATGGTGATCAGAAGAAAGATGAATAGAAAGACAATTTCTATAATCCAGACGGTGGTTGGACTTGAGTGTATATCCCATCTAGAATATGCAACGGATGCTAAAAAAGTATACCAAAAACTAAAAGATTCATATGAGTGCAAGAACGTACAAAGTAAAGCATATTTTGATTTTTTTT
>Ga0228711_1004740_pt1 | contig 20816 bp, 7 predicted proteins | sample MedpolnodulmetaG_2_FD_177996 | JGI IMG/M metagenome (GOLD analysis project Ga0228711, IMG submission 177996) | Root nodule microbial communities from Medicago polymorpha collected in Santa Monica, California, United States - brown nodules | ecosystem: Host-associated > Plants > Roots > Nodule... | reverse complement strand
CATAAATATATAAAAGGTATACACAATTTGGGTGGGGAGTTTTTTTTTTCTTTTGACAGAAGTCGGGATTTCTTATTGCAATTTTATCCATTAATTTAAACTATTTTAACGATATTTTTTTATATTATTTAAATTATCAATTAATTTTTTTGTTTTTTTTAGGGATATTAATTTTTTTTTAAAATCTCATTAAAATAAGGACAATCAAAAACATCAGATAGTACAATCCACAATTGTAGAAACAATATTGGGCACTTTAATAAGATCTTATTTACATTAGTATAATGGACAAAAGCATTATCTTATCAACTTTTCGTATAATTCTTAACTAAATTACTAATGATTTTCCTTGATAAAAAAATTACTCATGATTTCCATAGTTTCATAATTTTTCAAAGTTATATAAAAAAAAGTTTTTTAGTCAAAAACCATACCAAAAAAAACATAATCAAGAAAATGAAGCTAAGTTATAATTACTAGTGTAAGATTGAAAAATTAAATTGAATAATTAATTTTATTTATTGAATTTATTTTAATTTTCTTTTTCTCTACCAAATCAAATGTTGCATTAATCTTAATTTTATCTTTTAATCAAATTTTCTGAATATAAATTTGAATCAAATTATTCTTAAAAAAATTGAATCAAATTAAACATGATACAATTCTAATTTAAAATTTAAAATAATTCTTAAACTAATGTTAATAAAATTTTCTCAATATAAATTTGAATCAAATTAAATATGATATAATTCTAATTTAATATTTAATTCAAATTTAAAATGATTCTTAAACTAATCTTAATAAATCAATTTTTTTTGGTAGTGTTACAATTTAACGAGGCAAAAAGAAAAAAAAGAGAGAGAGTCGAAATTAAGTTCCAAGGTTATCTCTGAGGATGAGAGATTCCATGTCAGGCGGAGGGCATATCCAGTGAGCAAAGCACCTTGTATGTGATCATTCCTTAGGCATAAAATCTGCACACATGTTTTGTTCCTAAGAACATGCACCAATGATGTATTTCCATTTTCATGTAAAACATCTCTAATATGAAGGATGTTAGTAGCATAAGTGTGCAAGGTATGATCATGACCATCAATAATCAGGTCAACTGCTTCCAAACAATCACTCTCATAAATAATTTTGACATAACTTTTTTTACTACAAAAATCAAGACCTATCTGGATAACACATAACTCAGCTAGTAACACATCTCCTCCAACTTCATAGTGGGAAAAACCAGCTATCCAATCTCCATCGTGGTTGCGAACAACACCACCAGCACCTAAACAACCAAAATCTTCTAGAAAGCTGCCATCAAATCTAAATGAATATAAAGTAAATTTTGAATTAGAAATTAAAGAAATATAAACCATTATATAAAGGGAAAATTGCACCCACCTCCCCTAAGGTTTATGAAAATGACACCAACACCCCCTCTAGTTTTAAAACTCACACTAACCTCCCTCGAGTTCTCATGAAACAGACAAATACATTCCTTACTTGTTAACACCGTTACTTTTCAGTTAATTTTCACACATATTAATCTATCTTCCTCACTCATCTCTCCTCATGTCGTTACTATGTCATCGCTCATGTTATTCCTCTCACCATCGTTTACATTGTTGATCCCGTAGTCGTTCACTTAAAAACATGCATTGAAGGAGAACATTATTTTTAATTAACAATTAGAACATGGAAACGCATACACGATGTAATGGTGCCAATGATGAAAATGCTATACATATCATGCAAGTGGAACCTATGATCCAAATGAGTATTCTTTTGTCAAAAGAAAAGAAAACAAAACGGGAAGAGTTCATAAATAGGAGAAAAATCAACTACATAATTTGAAAAATGCTGCAAAGTTTGAGGTTTGGCCTAGCCATGTTCAAATAGCTGCTACATCGTTTCCCATAACATGAACGATACACCAAAAAAGAAGGTTATCAAGGATAAACCGATATTATAGTAGGAGTTTCCCCATCCGCTACAGCCAGCAGTAGGAAATTTGAAACAAAAATTATTAGATGAAAAACCTACACAATATAAAGGAAAATATCAAAAGTAGCTTTCGGGAACATGAATAGGATCACTTATGAGGGAACAAACTAAAACAATATTGAAGAACCTCCGTTAAATATTAAGGAAAATTCTCTTAAGAAATTAACGGAAAGTTTACAGTGTTAACAAAGAAGGGATGTGCTTGCCTATTTTATGAGAACTTAAGGGAGGTTAGTGTAAGTTTTGAAACTAGAGGAGGTATCAGTGTCGTTTTAATAAAACTTAGGGGAGGTGAGTGTAATTTGCCCTTATATAAATACTAATTATATCTACCGCACAAATGTGGCACACTATGTTGCTAATAAATTCTAATTTTTATTTGACATTTTTATGGATAAACTTACCTTAACAATTCATATCTTTTTCAAATTCAAATTCACACTGTAATTAAAGGGAAATTCAAAATTAACAATTATTTTATTTTATTTTTGAGATACAACAAGGTCCAAGAAAAGAAAAACTACAACGCTACAAGGCAAGGAAAGATACACCCCGAATATCATCGACAAACACCTAGACCAACTCAGTTGGTGATGCCAAAAAGAATCATGGGAAACAACCAATATTGGGCAACACATTTGCACATCCATTTGCTTTATGATAGATATGTTAGATCGTGGCATCCCAGTCCAAACTTATCAGCGGTCAAATTTTCTTAATAATGCTCCATTTAAAAAAAAATCCATGAATTCTGCTTTCCCCCAGCACATTTCGCTCCCACCCAGCTGAAAATACTATAATACCCCTGCGTTAGTTAACTAACGCTAGTGCAAAAATCACGTTGCGTGAGTTAAGTCACGCAGAGTGAACTCACTTTTTTTAATTTATTTACTATATTCAAATTATTTTATTTACGTTATTCTAATTTATTTTTTCACTTTATTCTAATTTATTTGTTCACTTTATTCTAATGTATTTATTTTCTAAATTATTTGTTCACTTTATTCTAATTTATTTACTTTATTCAAATTAATTTATTTACGTTATTCTAATTTATTTATTTATTTTATTTAAATTAATTTATGCACTTAAAATAAATATTTATTCGAATTATTCATTAAATAATTGATACATATAACAAAATTCATTAAATACAAAATTAGAAAATAAAAGCAAATATAAATAAAAAAGAAACGAACAAAATTAATACATATAACAACATCTCATTTTATTAATATAATTCATACAATAATTGATACATTGACACATTTATTCGAATTCACTAAATAATCTACTTATTTTCTTTTTACCCTCTTGGGGTAAAAAGTGAGCAGCCTTCTTGGGGCAAAATAGTGACCAACCATCTTGGGGGAAACGACATCATCAACTTGGGGTAAATTTAAATCTGGTTCTTTTTATACCTAAGATGATTCTTTTTACCCACGGTAAAAAGTTTTTTGGTAAAAAGAAGCAAATTTAATTTTACCCCAAATGCTGATCTTTTTCCCTAAGCGGGTTGACAACTATTTTGCTCCAAGAAGTCTGCTCACTTTTGCCCCCAAAAGAATATTGAAAAAAAAAAAAGAAAAAAAGAAGAGAAATAGAGTGAGAGAGTGAGGATGGAGAGAAAGTGATATGGTGTGAGGAAATAGGGAGGTATAAAGGGGCATTTATAGGTGGGAATGATAGTATAGGTTATAAATATCATTAATGTGGTCAAAAAACGTGTAAATTTGGTATAAAAAAACGTGTGGATTAAATGTTGAATAACTTATCAAAGTCCAAAAAACGTATGTTCTTCAGTTATGACCACCAGCCAACGTGTATGAGTTAACTCGCGCACATGTCAGTGGTGCGTGACTTAAGTCACGCAGAACCTATAAGGTGCGTTAGTTAAGTCACGCATCGTGAATTAACTAACGCAGGGGCATTATTGTCTTTTCAGCTGGGTGCGAGCGAATAGTGCAGGGGGAAGCACAAAATTCAAAATCCATTACCATCAGTTCCAAACTAGACAAAAGCCCATAAAGTCAACCCAATACGAGGAGTCCCATTAACCCATTACCCTTAGTACTCAGGGCAGCACGACATACCTCATGTGAGTCTCACCTCAAAAGAGCGCTCCTAATTTTATCGTGGCCACTAGATCAATATCTAACGACTTATCGCGTCTTGCCCTTGTTTTACGAAGTCAGCTACAGCTGAACTCCACTATATCAGTTTGCCTTTGCGCCACACCCAAGATATTATCAAATTTTACCACTTTTCGCCCACCTTTCTTTCCTCATCCTCTCACTGACTTGAGTATCAGAGTGTTAACCTATTTTTAGGTTTCTTTCCCCTCATCAGAGAATCTCTTCCCCGTACTGGAAAACAACTTCTACCACATCGAAAATCATCTTACACAACATTTTCACCGATTACTCACATCTCTAGTGTACTCCATATATATCATTGGCAGTAGAAGGATGGGAATCATTTCACAAATTCCTTTGAATTTCCTCGAATTGACCTCTGTTGCCATTTTCTTATACACACTCCAAAATCTCGCTCAACACAATCAAAAAACACCTATGCATGTGTTTCTAGAACCTCCATAAGACTTTGCTTCGTAGTGCAAATCCTACAGGATCGTGTTGATCATGTTGTCTTTCATGTGCTTGAGGAAAACACAAACACCATTCTTTCTCTCTTTTTAACACACTCTAACACACACTCTTTTTATTGGGTGAAATTAATGTGGATCTCACATAAAATGGTAGGACCCACATTGATTTCATCCAACAAGAAAATGAGTGTTAGGAAGAGTGTGCTTTTAGCACTCCTCATGTTAGCATAGATGCATGTACAATTTGTTTTCTCTATAAATGTTATGTAATTTATGCAGTACCGATGATAATTTCAAACCAAAACACCGTTGGAAAGAGAAACAAAATGCACTCGGTTGATTTAAAAATCGAGTTATCTGTTTTTAAAATCAATGTGTCGAGCCTAAAAAAGCTAGCCCAAAATGCACTCGAGCTTTTTTAGCTCAAGTCCATTTGACCCATATAAAAAAGGAGTCGGGCCAAGGCTGGTCCATCGGGCTTTGGGCCGGCACATTATCATTATTTCCATTTGATTTTTTTTGTTAAAAAACACTATATTTTTGAAAAAATTATCAACTAATTTAAAATTTATTAATAAAAAATATTTAAATAAGTAAACTTGATAAAAATGAATGAATTTAGCTCAAAGTTTTCAAATTCTAAAGTTTATAAATTATTAATTTGATTCAATAAAATGAATAATCTAGAGTTTATAATATTCAATGTTAATGTAAAAATTATTGACACTTCTATGACCATCCAATCATATTTTGACAAAAAGATAGTTGTGAATAACTAATACGTAAAAAGATAGTTGTGAGTACTTCTTCGAATGAATTTACTAATTGATGTTAATTAATTGATTAAAATGACATCACATATTAATATTAACTACAACAGTGAATAATCAATGAGTACTTCTTCGAATGAATTAATTAATTAACTGATGGGTACTTCTTCGAACAAATTAACTAATCGATGTTAATAAAGAAATGTACACATAGTCCTATAAGTCCTAGCTCAACTGATAAAAATACCAAAATTGTTAGGCTGGACGTCATGGCCGAGGTTCGAGCTCCGGTTCCTCCATTTTATGTGTGCGAGTTTATGATGGCAATCAGCTTGAGTCTTGATTCAATGATTAATTCGATGAACTTGATCCATGAACTAATGAAGTAAATTTGAGCTGAAAATTGATGTGTTTAAATAAATGAACCAAATTTGATCTATGTATAATTCATAGTTTGGCTCATTTGGTTCATGCAGTAGTTCAAAGTAAACCTTTCGATGAATTAACCAACTTTCTGAATTACATCATTTGAAACTGAAACTTCACTAATCTCAGATGATTTAGAAAACATCATTCGGTACATAGGCGCCCCGCGCTCTAAAACATGTTTTTCCCAATCTGACCCAACTCCAAATGGGTTTTCATCAAGCCAATCACTTTGGCCATTCTCCAAAACAAGCTTACCTTTGCAATATCTCAAAAATTGTTCTTTCATTCTTATTGCTACCTCTTCCACGTCAGATTGCAAAAATACCTGATCAAGGTTGAGAATCTAATCAATCTCAATATCAACTCAAAACTATTCAAAGAATACAAATTCGAGTAAGTCATGGCTCGACACAACAAAGTATCACTAAACAAGTAGCGACACAATGAATATAATACCGAAAACCAGTGTTGTCAATTGAGATAGTAGAAAATAGTTGTATTTTCAAATTGCGCTACATTATAGTGCTATAACGACGCTATAGCCGATATTTGACAATACTTTGTACTAAACAACGTATCACAGAACAATAACAATTTATTCAATTCCGCTACGCTAAAGCATCACTATAGCTTCTATTTGACAACACTGCTGAAAACAACTATATTCCTCAAGTGTGTGAGAAACAATGATTTTATAAGATTAATGAGGGAGACTTGATAATACACTGCAAGATGAGTACGGAAATACAAGTGAAGAACTTCTTCAGAGTCTACTTACCTTTCCACCAGATGCTAGAAGATCCACTACTGCTTCAATTAAAGATCTCTGCAGCATTCTCCATCTATGTTCAGGTTTATTGAAATCAGGGTTTGGACACTGCAAAAAAATAAAGGCAAAATGAAGATTAGGCTTTATTAAATGATGAAGGAAAATATATACATGCAAAGATGTTAATTACGGTAAACTCAATCTGGTTTGTTTATTCAACAAAATTCAATTTCTCTTAAGTAGATTTGATCCATTTTTATCAGAGGACTAAGATGCTGCAATGGTGGCAGTGACATCAATGGAGATGTATGCATGGCAGAGAAGAGAACGATAAAAGTCAGAATGTAATGAATATTAAGCTTGACCTGTATTGATACAAGAACTAATTCTCCAGGATAAGAAGAAACAATTGAACGAAATGTTGATGTTGCGTTAGTGGCAATGAAGTGCCTAAAACAGATAAATCAAGAAAGCAAAGCTAAGAAAGTTAAACAAAATCCTGAAATTTGAAGTATGAATGAAGTTAGAAACAAGCGATATATGATCATTGTTCAACTATGAAAAATCTCAGTTAATCTAATCCAAATAGAAACCAAAAAAATGCAGCATGTATCTATAACACTACCCATTCTTTATGTCAAACTGTTGAGTCGAATCCAGACAGCGCAAAACAAGCTGAAAATAAACCAACGGTTATCGTAAGAAAAATATAGATAAGTGAAGCGGGCAGCAAAAAAGGCTAGGAACAAGGCAGGTGATGTAACAAGTATGGAACCTTTTCATTCATCTCCAAACCAAGAAAGTTCAAATCATTCCTCCTTTTTGCCATTTCAAGAAGAAAAAGTCCATTGCCTGTAATTTTTAGTGTTTGAGGATTACTGGACATTATGCTTAACTGCTAATATTTTATAATGTTTGAGAATTACTTGATATAATAAACATTATTATATATAGAAAACAAAAGTACCGCTTCCAATATCAACCACAAGCGATTGAGTTGCGTCAGAGTAAACGTTGTTCCAGTTGATTTCAAAAGGGTATGCCTGCAAAATATTACTGCCATAAGATTGAAGCAGTTTCAATTGCATAAATCAAGATTGAATACATCAGCGCAATCAGCTAAAATACTAACATCAACAATTTACCAAACAAGGTGGCCATCTACGAAAATTCTAGTGGCTTAAACCATACAGTTCAAGCACAAGAAGTATGCAAGATAGCTTATGCAAAATTCAAGATTTTCCGGCGTTGTCAATAGCAGATATCGAAAAAATAACGGTTTGTTAAAATTCCGCTACGCTGCATTATATATTGCCGCTATATTAGCTATTTGACAAAGTTTCGTACAAAAAAGTGTATCGCAGAAAGTATGGATTTTCTTGAATTCTGCTACACTATAGAGTTGTAGCGTCACTATGACGCTATTTGACAATATTAATGTTTTCAGAACAGATTGAATCACTATCTAGAAATATGGAGTAGAATAGTAATATAAACATACTCTATCAAGAGCCAAAACACCAGGGAGCTTTCTTCCTTTGAGAAATTCCCATACAACTGAAGCATTCTCAACCATATTTATAGAAGACAATGAACTTGTTTCCTGTCTCACAAGCTGACATGCTGTAGTCCCAACAACAGTTGTTTCACAGTTTCCTTGGCTTAATTCAACAAGAATTTTTGCCAACTTAGATGCTACATTTGTGTGTTCACTTCGATCAGCGAATTTCACTGGACCAATCCAAATTATTTTCTGTAATATATTCAAAGAATAAAGTTAGATGGTTCCTTTTGACTTTGTGAAATGGAAGGATATACCATTATCTTAAAATGAAAATATTACTATGAATCAATTACAAATATCAGTGTTCAAATTCTGGTACACTAGCGCTATAGCGGCTATAGCCACTATCTGACAACACATTGACTTTGTACTGAACAACACATTACAGAACAATAATCTGTTCAAATTTCGATACGACATAGGCTACATGCACAAATTCAAAGTAAAACCTCGATACGACTTTGACAACCATTTGAATGGTTGAAGCAGTTCAAATGTGTGGTTAATGACGTTTAAAATCTCGGTTAATTATATTCGAAGGATAGTTAATGTGTTGCAACACATAGCTATATTCATTAACCATTCACCGAACCTAATTAACCACGTATTTGAACCCTTGCCGTCAAAATTTATAATCAAATTTGTCCATCAAAATAGCACAGCTTATAAATAAATTACTACTGTACCTTACAAATTTTAAGCATGGAACCTATTTCATCCAATGTTACAGGTCCAAGGTCAACAGGCACCCAACCTAGATCAAAGTTAAAAACCGATCAAATTTATGAATTTCATTTATGAATTTGAAGAAAATCTCACCATCCAAAAGTCCATGAGAAGGAAAAACATGCAATTGTTTTGGATCAATTTTATTCCTGCACCAAAAATCTTTTGGATACAATATTGCAACATTGTTATCGCGAGCAAGTCTCACTATATCTCGAGCTTCACTAAATGCCTTACGGTCCACCAAATCAATAGGAACCGGTACTCCTAATGCATGCATTATTTGAAATGACATCATTCCAACAAAAACAAAACCCTGACATCTGGAGGCTAAAAACCGAAAGGAAGCTGCTTTCGCGGCGAGATTACCACCTCCAATCTGAATTGTATGAGAAATAAACGGTGAATAACTCTATCGATATGAGAACTTGAGGCTATCTTGAAGAGATATTTTGTCATTGTCAAAACTAATGCAATAGCATCAGAAGAGGCATACAATTGCTACATATGGCTTCTGGTTGGCTTCTGCTAAATTTTTCACGAGACGAAGCTTCTCTTCGAAATGAAAACCAGCTATACAAGCATAGCCGAAACGAGTAACACCGACGGTTGATGCTAGAACTTTATGAGAGTTTGAGAAGGAGTCGTTGACAAAGATGTCAATTCCTGACGATAATACTCTAGAAAACTTCAAACAATTAGCAACTTCGTCTTTGATATTATAAAGATTCTCAAGGAGATAGATATTCTCTTTCTTGAGGCCTGTAATCTCTGATAACTTGTTACAAGAAAAGCCTTGCAGTGGAACAACTTGTATTTGAAGAATTGCCGATAATAAATCTATAGCATAGAGATATTCACTTATTTAATATGAAAGCTCAAACAACTAGTTAATTTCAAGAAAGCCTTTAAGAATGTACCTGCAACCGATTTTGTGTGAAGTTCTGAAGTATTTGTTTTCCAATCACTGACCAGGATGACCTTTGCTCCGGCTTCATGTAAATATTTAATTGTAAACAGTGCATTGAAATCTGATTGATTCTTCTGGTTATACTCTTGCTTGAGCAATATGTTAGAATCAAATCTAACCATGACGACTTTTCCAAATAGCTCCTCCCTAGGAAATTCTCTAAGAGTTTGTATATGAGGAATACCATTCAACTCTGCTCCATTATTATTGTAAACCTAACAGTAAAACCATAATATTTAGACCCAGAACAAAAATATGCAGCAAATAACACATCATTTTCATTAAGAGTGCATCAACTATGTTCAGCCGACAACGACGATCATTGCAATAACATATATTCTTACTGGTTATACTATACAAAAATATTATTTGAGCATCAATTTTGGACAACTTTTTAAATGGTTAACACAATCCACACATGGTTAATAATGTTTCTGCACCAGTTATGTTGGCCTATGCTTTTTCCGCACATCATGCCTAAGTCCAAAGGTCTTGCAGACAAGGGTGCTTTTAAGGATACATCTAGCATCTTAATCCTTCAGGAAACTTAGCTTTTGTATCAAAGCTGATATGACCCGAGGATCGTGTTATCAATGGTAAATCGCCGAAAATAACGGTTTGTTCATATTCCGCTATGTATAGTGTTATAGCTGCTAGTTGACATTATTTTGTACTAAATATTGTGTCGCGGAATAATAGTGGTTCGTTAAATTCCGTTATGCTATAGCACGGCTATTTGACAACACTGAGGCTAGGTGTTAAATCTCAAGACAAGGTATGATGATCTTGTGTAAGAAAAGAAAGTGTATGCATCCAAGTGAGAGTGGCAAAAATATTTCTTCCTACCCTAGAAGGTAAATTATCATAAACAAGGAACCTAAATTGCTATGAAATGCGATAACAAAACTGTCAGATTTCTTTCATATCCTCTAGAAACAGTTGTATACTATAAGGCACTAAAGAGAAATCCATGATGACAGATAGAGTATGTGCCTAATATCCATACATGATGCATTTTCGTTCTTTCTCTGCTCTCTCTTCCTCTCATATTCGTTCAGATAGAGTACGTGCTCTCATTTATCAGAGCAAATAAATCAACCCTTCACACGCATCTTTATTATGTTGGATTTCATAAATAAGATTATAGCACAAAAAAGCTTATAAACTATATTACCTTATGGTTGAATGAGTTGACAACATGACCTGCTAACTCTCCATTTCCTGTCAAAAATAACATCAATTAAAACACAAAAATAGAGAACAGATAAAGAATAAAAAAAAGGTAAAAAAACATTATAGTCCCTGAATGCGTGAGACACTTGGCGATGTGTTAGAAATTTCAATACATTCAACGACAATAATGACTGCGCCATAAACATTCAGGGACCAAAATGACTATTAACCCATAAAAACAACATAAATAAAGTAAAATAACCTTGCATAGCCAACAGGGCACCATTATATTTCCAAAAAAATTCAACTTTTGGAACATAAGAACATGTTTTACGTTTAAGAAACTTGGGGCTGTCGTAGAAACATGAAATATTTAAGAAGACTTGTTCATGGAGAATCTTCATAGGGTGAGCCATCCAATTCACTAGATTCAATCTGCCAATGACAATTGAGTTAAGAAGAATTAGTACACATCATCCATTCACTCCATGAGACGAGCATTTAGATAAAGAAGAATCAACAATATTTGACAAATAGGTTATTAGGACTGTTCAAAAAACAAAACAAAAAAACGCACCGAATTTGAACTATAACTGATAGTCCATGAACTGAACCAGACCAGTTTGGTCCAGTGTGATTCGGTCTAACGATTCAGTTCGGTTTTTGGTTTATTTTCTATCACAATATTCAATTTGGTTCGGTTTTCATTTTTCCAACAATCCTCTTAGAATTTTGATTGGACCTAATTCAACCCTCACAAAACCAGTTTGTAAGGTGAGGACGAGGACCGATGATTACCCGCACTCATAAACACATTTTCATACCATATCTCATTTAATCTGAAACTGTTAACATTTCCTAATTATCAATCAATCATGACAATTTGGTATAGTTCAGCTCACAGAATCAGTTCAGTTAAAAAAAGTGCACTTCAACTTTTTGTCAAGTAATTCTCCGGTTTGAACAAACTGCAATTGACAACACTACACTATTCAAGAAAGACAAGCTCACATACAGACACATTGCATTTTGTCACCTTATCTTTAAGGAAATTAGAGTATGGTAGAGAAATTAGAACAAAAGCTTATAACAGTTAACTAACAAAGCAAATACAAAGATTATGTTAGCAATTTAACACTCTAAATTCATTGAAGTATGTAGGAACATGAAGAAACAAGAGATGTACCTTAGAATTTGGAACACATTTGTGTCTTGTCCACTGCAACACAGAACAAAGTGAAACAGAAAGATTATGATAAAACCACGTGTATTGTAGGTTGTGTTTGCTTCAAGAGAAGTTGGAAAGAGTCAAGTGAGAGTACAAGTCATAATATGGAGACTTGCAATTACTTCTTTATCCTTGGTTTTTTTTTTTTTGCTATTGAAACTTACAATCACCTTCGTAGTTGTGTACCGAAGAGCATTTAGATGATATAGTAAAGATCTTTTTCAATTTAATCAGAGATTCTGTGTTTGAATCCAGCATTGAGAATTCAGTGGTGACATCTATTAAGGTCATATTTGACTCGAAGATACTCAATTTACACAACAACAAAAAAATGTACAACCTTACTAATCTTTGTTATGAAATTTGTGGAGCACATAAGATAAATTTTTCTCTCGAATTGTTTTTTTTTTCTTCATGTGTAGAGTTGAAGATTGAGCTCATGACCTTAAAATGTTCAAATATCTCATCTCTTGGCCTAATGCACAAATGAACATTTTAATCTCAAAAAAAATTCATTTTTACATTTTTATTATCATTCAAAACAATATTTCGAATTATAATATATTCATAAAAATTATGCACAAAATACTTAATTTTCGAAAGTTAAAAAAAGTACAAATAAAAAATAATTAAAAAAAACATGTTGATTTTAATATTCTAGAAATTGAAAAAAATCAAATAAATGTTATTAATTTTAAAATGGATGAAACATAGTGCATTTCTTTAATACTTCTTGTATCACTACCAAAAAAAATTGATACTACCAAAAAAAGATACTTCTTGTATGGTTCTTAACTAAAAATATTTATTTTTTATAATAAACTTTAAGAAAAATATAGTTTTGAGTAAATTGTGGTTTATTTAGTTAGCCGCCATACGAAAAAGTACCTAAACAAATGTCACATAAGTTTCGTCCTTGGAAAATATTAGGATATTTATAAAAAAAATTAAGAATTCAAGAGTGTGGCTGGCAAAATGTGGTGGTGCAGATAGCATCTTCCAGAAAAGAGATGCATTATACACAAGCCCATTTTGGAAATAATACACGTCACACAAAAACATCCCCAAACTTTTTTTTAAGGAAAAACCTCCCAAAACTTGAATATAACAACTTTGTGTCATTTTCATCTTAAGTTAATCAAATTCATCACATTTCAAATGTATTCAACTACTACACAAGATGTTATTATACATTTGTTCAAATCTTTATTAGTCAATTTGTGTTTTTCGGTGGAATTGGTATTGTTCAGATTAATCTGAACTGTGTTCTTCATCATATGGACACTCATGTCAACCACGTTAGGAGGAATAAGATGTCCATGATTGTCTCAACTAGGTATGAGCACTAAAGACAACACAAAGTCGAGAAAGGCAGACCCTCTCATGAAAAACAACCTGAGCATGTCCTTGTGCCACTACTTGAGCTAGTGCATGAGGCGGAAAAAAAATGTTCCAATTGGCTTGTGAGTTAAAATTTTGAGTTATCTTTTTTTATTGATCAAAATGGTATTAGTGATCATTTTTACAATTGAGTCTAAATGTATTTAAACTTTATATATTAAACTTTTTTTTTTAGGGATATATTAAACGTTTTTAACAACTTATGCTCATTTCATATTACTAGCGTCTTGGTAAATTCATGTAATTCTTTCTTCTTTTTTTCTTTCTCGGTTAATATATAATTTTTTTTTTTTAGAAGCTAAAGGTTAAGATATAATTGGCTTAATAACAGTTTTACCCCCTTAACTTTTCAAAGTTGCGATTTTGGCCTCCTAAGAAAATAATTACAAAACCGTCCCCTAAGTTTTCCACATGTGGTAGTTTTGGCCCCCAAAGCCAATTTTGACTCGGTCTACGCTGACGTGGCACCCTAAGTGAGGTGCCACGTGTTATTTTTTTTGGTCTTGGGGGCTAAAACTGCTACAGTTGCAAAACTTAGGGGACTGTTTTGTAGTTTTTTTCTTAGGGGGCCAAAATCACAACTTCGTGAAAGTTAGGGGGCGAAAACTGCTATTAAGCCTATATAATTAAGAAATTTAAATTAACTCATTTTTATATTTTTGTACATAAAACAATTTATCAACTTTTTTTTTTTGAAAGAGCAAGTTAAAAATACATAATGAAAATTAAGGAAAGAAATTATTTTAAGAAAAATGATATACTAAAAACAAAATTCATTTTTAAGGTTCAAGTTGACATCGGTTGTCATAAATTCAAATTCTTTACATCAAATAGACCAAAGTTGATATGGTTGATGTCGAAGATACAACAATTTTGGCAAGTTTGATCTTAGAATGATCATTAGAGTTAAGGAAAGTCTTAGTTTAAAGAACTCTAACAAAAATACTTATATATCATCAAGATTTTTTTCTTTTACGTTGAAGAAGACTTCACATCATGAACGACAAGATTCAAACTCAAGTGTCTAAATGGATTTTTATACATTTGTCATCGAAAAAATAATAATGTAGCCTCCTAGAAGATGACCCAACATTTCATTCGAATACACCGTGACTTGAGTTATAGTATAGGGTCTTGAAAATACAAGTCAAACACATAAAAGTTATAATTACACAATTTTCAATGTAAAAGTTACTACTTTTAGATGTTTAAACAGTGTCTGAATAACACGTATTAGCATTTCTCTATAGGATATAATTTTGCAATCAGTATTATACATATATAAATTTCATTGTAAAACAAAATTGTGTGGTTATCTCTAAATTTACACGAGTTGTTGCTCCCTTAATTTAAATTTATTTCTAAAAGAAGAATCTAGCCTACTCTATACTTGCAACAAAAAATCCTAATCTATATGTTTTACAATATTCAATCCATGAATCTAGATCTAAGGAAATAAAATTCATCAATATTTTCCAAAAAAAAAAACCATACTAAGCTGTCGAGACTATGACCATATAAACTATAAGAGGATGCTTTTTTATATAAATAAAACCCTTTTTCTTATCCTTTTGAGCCTATCCTCAATACCTTTAAATCAAGTACATAACTCGTTCATGCATTGATGTTCCCCAATTAGCTAGAATTTCCATCATGTCTTACGTGTAAGGTACTAAATATTCTATCAGACATCACACACTCTTGTTTTCAGAAATCCTGTCCCACTATGCTTTAGTAGCCGGCAGTCTAATTTCATTTAAGATATAAAAACAAAGGAAAGAAACCAATATAATATAAGGATTTTGGAACTTGTGTAGTCAAAACTAAAAAAATGTAAAAAATTATGTTTTCAATGCAAATATTTTCGTTTTTGTTTCTTTAACTAGTGTTCCGGGGACACTGGTTAACAAGACCCACAAACAAATAAATGATGTCTTTGACTAATTTTTATTTAATTATAAAAAAAACATTTATAATATTCTCTCACCTACTATAAGATTATAAGTGCAAAGAGAGATTTCTTGAGCCATTAGGATTATATATGATAACAAAACTCTTAAAAAATTAACACCAATGCATTCTCAAGATTTCAAACTTGAGATGAAGAATTAATCTGAAGTCGACTCATGTAGTTTCATTTGAGATTTTAGATAAATACTCCCTTCGTCTTAAAATGTAAGCAAAAATGAGTCAACATAAGTTAATTTATTTGGTATGAATTTTGAACTAAATACATTAATTTTTTATGACGAATTTTTGCTTATATTATCAGACAGAGGGAGTAAAATATTTTGATAAAATAGCATTTGTTGTGTGTCTAACTTTGAAGCTCAAAATCCCAGTTAAATGTGTAATTTAGAACTAAGTGTGTTCTTAACTTCTTGCATCCTAACACATGTTATTGTTTTTAAGTTAAAGTTTCCTAAAGAGTTGAGGTTAAACAATATATAAGTAAGATTATCTATGATCCAATGTTTTAAGGTTTTGGGCGAAAAGTATGATGTACAATCTTACTTGTGTGTTTCTTCTTAACTCAATGTGATAATCCAACTTAGTGAGACTCTCTCTCATGGTCCAATAATCGTATTAGAGCTCTAGTTTGTGTTGATGAGAGAATGATGGATATTATATGTTAGATTACTTGAAGGAGAGATGATGTGATGTGTCAAATGAGTTTAAATCTCAAATTAAAAAATAATTCTTTTATTCACATCTTCCCAATAGCTTAAATTGAATAACTTTGAACACACTGCAGAATGAAATTCCAAACCATTGATTGATTATGCATGATTGCCAATCTGTTATAAGGTCCCACTTTCTTTCCTTCCAAATTCATCTTCCCATGACACAAGACAATTAGAGCTTTCAGATTGGTATCAGAGATTTTACTCGTACCAACCACTTTTGCTTATTATTTCTCTCTAAACAATCCCAAAATGCATCTGTTAAAAAAAAACCTAAATAACAACCACAACAGTAACTACTCCCTCATCCCATAATAACTTTCCAATGAATAAAATAATTTCTCTTATTTTCAGTTTTTAATTTAATACTAGTTTCCTTTTTTAATTGATTACACCTTCTAATTATTTATGTGTTACTTTCAATTTATTGTTGTTCACTTTATATTTATAATAATGGAAATGATCAACCTATGATTAAAATACTTCGTAAAGTCCTCGTGAGTTAAACTCAATTGGTATAGACAATGCATAATATATGCAAGGTTTGGGGTTCAAACACCGGCCACCAGAAAAAAAGAATATGCTTCATAAAAATAATTGAGTAATGATATTTATACAAGCATTTTCTAACAACTTTTTGACAACTTTTTCTCTCATACTCACATTATTTTTTTATTCTTTCTCTTCCTTTTTATTTCTCTATTATTTTTGACCAATTAAATGAAAGAAAATCAAAGTTGTACCAAAGAGTTGTACATATATCATTACTCAAAATAATTTGATAATTTGTGTTAAACTTTAGGAATGTAAAATAAGAGTAAAGTCTCCTTTAAAAATAAAAAAATTAAATAAATCAAAGTCTTATTTTTTTTTAGACGAAAATCTAAGTCTTACTCGAATTCTTTTAATTTGTACTCAAAATAAATTCTAATAAAATATATATAAATAATCTCTTAAAATAAACTTTAACAAAAATTTAAACATCTAAGTTAGTCTCCTACGAACGAACTAATTTGGAAGAAGTTTTTTAAAATATGACAAATGATTAGTTTAAAAATCAGAATGTATTTCATCGTAAGTTAAAATCCTCTCTATTATGAAAATTGTCATTTGAAGAGATATTGACATTTTATTATATTCAATAAGTTTATATCTCTTCAAATAACATTTTCTAGAGGATTGCAATTCATATGGTGTCGGATTTTTGTGTGTCAAATAATATATTCTCACCATTTATATGTGCTTATGAGTGTCTGTAGATGTATGGGAAGAAGCAAGGAAGGGACAGTGAAAAGATCTGAGGATGGGGTCCTCCTGTGTATGATTGGTCCATCTAGATTCTAGCACATGATAACTAAATGTTATTGGCTTTTCTATTTGTAGTTTTTCTTCACATGGCAACTGGCCTTGACATTGAAGTGAAACCTATTTTATAACTTTAACTAATAAACAAATTGGACGAAAAAGAGTGACAAGTATGAGGTGGTTTTTTTGTTTTAGTCTCTAACATAATGGACCCTGTATGGTTGGGAGATTGACTTGGAAATAGGAACTGATATAGATCTCACAATGAACATCTATTTTCCAGGCTCCAGCACAATGCTCCACTATGTAATTTAATTTGTAGTATGATTTTCAGTGTCTTTTTGTTTCCTAATTATTTCTATATGGTCAATTATTATTACTACTTATTTTTGTTCAAACCCTTTAGTTTTCAATAGAAAGAGGCATTCATAATCGAAACTAGAGGTAAGTAAAGTCGACTAAGATTCAAACCTGATTAACTATTATAACTACTATGTACAATTATTAACTTTTTGTTACAACCACATACTTCTAACAATTTATAATGGATACGTCAATAATTACTTGACGAATTTTCTATTTGCAACTTGATTTTAGTTTGACATCATCAATTTTCACACATAAATGTTTCACTTGCGTGAATGGGACACTTCATTGGATCAATAGACAATTATCAAAATATGAAACTTCTTTTCTCACCACTACATGTGTTAGCTTGGAAAAATTACATTTTTTTTGTCCTCTAAATAAGTAAACCTAAAAAAAAAATCCCGATCAAAAACAAACTTTCAAATTGGTGCGGTTTTTAAGAAATCATGATCGAAATCAAACTTTAAGAGATTTTCTTTCTCCACCCTTCAGGCTTCTTGCATGCTCTACAAAATTTTGGATTATATAATCCAAACAGTGTAAAAACACGTTAAAAACACTCAACAATATTTCTGATTTCATAATCCGAATCAGGTGAGAAGGATATGAAAAGAAACTCTCATTTCATATGACTAGCACCTTTGGGGTCATCTAGGGCTAGGTCTAAAATCCAACAAGACTGACTTGCTACACCCCGTAATGAGCAAATCCAAAAGATTCTAGTATAAGGTTACATGTCTCATGTCAAGAATATTTCAGATCATTCCTCTCTAATCAAATCACAACATGAAGACAAAGTTCTCAAGATATCTCAACACAACATCGCTATTAAGTTGAATTAAATTAGCATTTATATTATTGTGGACATGTATAGCTTTAGAAATTTGATGATAGTTTGAGTGAGACAAGTACTTAATTATTCATTTGTATGACATGTTTGATTGAGTGCAATCAATTTATTCTCTACATTTGTAAAATTTTATGCATGTGAGTTTTCTTTAATTTAGTGTTAGATTGTGGAAGAGTCGACAATTTTTAAAGTAGTTCGAGATGTTACCCTAGTGATATTTTCTACTTTAAAATAAGTTACATTATCAAATGGGAGATGCAGAGAGAAATGATTCTCTAATGATTTACATTGGGAGAGATGTGTTCAATATCATTAATAAGTTGAATATTCAATGATTTAAAAGTACAAAATCATGTGGAATATAAATATAAGGTTTAAATATGTTTTTAATCCCTATAAATATATTACTATCTCCATCCCTAATTATAAGACCTTTTTTTAGAAGAATTTTTTCTTCCCTTTTTATAAGATTCATTTGGTATTTTCAAGTACATTAATTATTTATTTACCAACATACCCTTATTTATTTTGCATCTTTTTCTTCAATCAACAATAAATATTATGTGAGGGGGGCTGGGTGTGAGGGACCTTCGCAACGTTAATCTCGCTCTTTTGGCAAAGTGGCGGTGGAGGTTGTTGCAGGGGAACGATGGTATTTGGAGAGATATCATCAGGACCCGTTATGGTGTAGGTCAGCCCTCCCCCCACCTTGGTGGGAGACCTTCCGGTCTTCGTGGGGTCTCCTCGTGGTGGTCTAACATTTCTCTTCTGGGGAGTGATCGGGCGGCCACCGAGGACTGGTTTTCGAATGGGGTGTCTAGAGTTATCAGCAACGATCCCTCGACCTAGTTCTGGCACGAGCCTTGGTGTGGCTCAATTCTTCTTCGGGATAGGTTTCGCCGGCTGTTTCTTCTGTCCCTCCAAACGGATGGGTTAGTGGGGGAGTTAGGAGCCTGGGAAGGGGGGGCTTGGGTTTGGGACCTGAGATGGCGGAGACCTCTGTTTGTTTGGGAGGCGGAGTTGCTGATTGAGATGCTTATGGCGGCGACCAGACTTTCGAGGGTTGACAAGGAGGATATGTAGTCTTGGTCGCTTAGTCTGGATGGTCGTTACTCGGTCAAGTCGGCGTATTCCTTGCTCATTAAGGACTCTTCGACTTTAGGTTCCCCTAATGGTGATATCTTGCGGGCTATTACCCAATGGTTTTCTCTTGGCAACTGTTACTTGATAAGATCCCGACTAGGGGTAACCTTCTTAGGCATGGTGTTCCCCTGCCGGAGAGGGAGTTTGGTTGTGTCCTTTGTGAGGCGCCGTCTGAATCCTTGGTGCATCTGTTTATTGCGTGTCCAGTTGCCCTCCCAGTTTGGTATCAGGTCTCTAGGTGGTTGGGTTGGGAGTTTGTGTGTCCCCTGGGCCTTGCGCAGCATTTCCTTGCGTTCACAGGCTTAGGGGGGTAAGAGAGTTAAATTAGGTCTTCTGTTAGTTTGGCATGTTGTTATTTGGACCATTTGGACTTCTAGGAATGACCTTATTTTCTCTGGTGGCGCTCTCCGTGAGGAGCCTATGGTAGATAGAGTAAAACTCTTGGCTTGAAAGTGGTTCCTGGCTAAGTGCCCTGCGAGTTCCTGCGTCTTTCATGAGTGGAAGATGTAGCTCGTCCTTTGCTGGCATCGGTAGGGTTTTGGTGGTGGTTTACCTCGGTTCCCGGAGGGTTGGGTGGGGTGTCTGCCTCTTCCCTTCTAGGGTTGTTTCTTTGCTTTTTGTTTTTGTTCAGGCAAGCGTTTGTTTTGTTTTCTTTCTCCTTTTGTTGTTGAGGCTGCCTCTGGGGTTTGTCCCGGGGGTTTAATCCTTTGGTGGTTCTCGGGGTGTCTTTTGATGACCCTGGTGGTGTATTTGTACAGTTATATCTTCTTTATCCTTTATATATATATATATATATATATATATATATATATATATTTGTATTTAA
>Ga0228711_1004739_pt1 | contig 20817 bp, 6 predicted proteins | sample MedpolnodulmetaG_2_FD_177996 | JGI IMG/M metagenome (GOLD analysis project Ga0228711, IMG submission 177996) | Root nodule microbial communities from Medicago polymorpha collected in Santa Monica, California, United States - brown nodules | ecosystem: Host-associated > Plants > Roots > Nodule... | reverse complement strand
TTTTTATGTAATTTCAAATTATTCTTCTTGACATATATTTTTTTTCCTCATACGTTTCATTTATTGAAAATATAAGTTTTTTTTTTATGTAATTTCAAATTATTCTTCTTAACATATTTTTTTTTTCCTCATACGTTTCATTTATTGAAAATAATTATATTTGAGACATGTTAAAAAATTAAAGATGGATAACTTGATTGACATTTGAACTTTTGATTAGCTATGAAGTCTAACCCCTTTCGATGAACTCAACTTCAATGGTCGTATATCTTGTGCCGAACCTCTTTCTATTAATATACTTTGACGGTTTAAAAAGCTCTCATTGTGTGCGCTTTGTTGACATTTTCATTGTAATTCTGTTTATTTACCTAATAATATTATGTAATTCCATGTTTACTTTGTAAAAAAAACTCATGTGTCAATCAAAGTGAGTGTGTCTTTTACTTTGACTCTCGTGGAAGTACACATTAGACGAATCATTATTTTTACGGTTAAATATGTTTTTGATCCCTATAAATATATCAGCTTTTCGTTTTATTCTCTCTAAAAATTTCCTTCAACTTTTAGTCCCTACAAAATTTTCAATCACTACTTTTAGTCTCTATTTTTAAGTAAATTTTATACTTTTTAATGAAATTATGCAAAAAAAAAAAAAAAATTAATTTTTTTTAACAAAACATAAATTGAATATCAATTTTTTACTGCCAAAAATATAAAAATTCATATTTAATTCATGTTTTGGTCAAAAATTCTAATTTTTTTTTTGGAGAGATCCTTATAATATTATAAATTTTTCTGGAAAATTTAATTAAAAAAAATATGAATCCTACATATGAGTTTACTTTAAAGGAGAGACTAAAAGCGAAGATGAAAATTTTTTGGAGGACTAAACGTTGAAGACATTTTTTAGAGGAACTAAAACAAAAAATTGACATATTTATAGGGAACAAAAACATATTTAACCCTTTAATAAAAGAAAAAGTGTGCAACTGTGAATTAAGACCGTATCAGTGATTCACGGGAAGTGTAACTTAAAACATGAATGTATTCCAGCACTTAATGAAGAACCAAGATAAGTCTTGGTCAAGTTTCTATATAAAGTAAATTACGTATTGTTGTATAAAATTCACACAACACCGACTTGACTATCTATCTAGTAATATCCATAGTACTACCAATAGTGGAATTGCTGGATAACACGTTTAACTAGCACACACGTATGTTGGATTGGTCAAATTCTGAAAACTTGTGTCATTTTTCAAAGTCTTGCCAATAGTAAGAAAACAAGCTGGTGTCCATTTAACATGTGCAATTCTCCTTCTAATTTATGATCACCATTAACATTATTAATTTTTTAAAATTTCATATTGTAAATATTTTTTTGGTTTTAGCCATTGGAAAATGTTTTGATTATTTTCCATCTTTCCAAATATTTGAAAGTATTTTATTAATTTTGGTCAATCTATCATGCGATATTCAGTTCCAAGTTCCAACTTATTTGTCTTTTGAAAGATTACATAAACTATTTTATGTGACACATAATAATGCATGTGTGTGAGGATGTCATGGTATCGCACACAAGTTGTAATTTAATTATGTCAACACGGATTTGATCAAGTTGTAATCTGTATTGAATACAGAACAAGTAGAAGCCAACTAAACTAAAGTAGAAACCAAGTAAATCGGTTGGTGGCTTGGTACTTGATAAAACGAAGGATGCACACTCATGATAATTGTAGCACAAGAGATTTGTCAAATATTCTAAGTTAAATCTCTTCAATTGTAGAAGATAAACTTCTATGTGAGCTTGCGTTGAAGAAATTTGAAAAATATTTTCCAAAAGTCAATGTGTTTGTCTACAAGGGTATGCTTCACCATGGTAGAAAATGTCATCTAAAAGTTTTTATAGATAGATTACACATTTGGTAGGAGGGGACCGACACAACTCAGTAATTTCATCGGATTCGACTTCTCTAAACTGAATAGTTAGTAAAGTGATAAAATTAAAGGTTGATATTGTATTTACCCGTGATATATTATGTATGTTCTTGTGATTTCAACTAGAAAAAAGTTCGGTGGGCACCAAAATAAACTATAAAATATATAAAAAGAAATTATGTTTTATAAGCATCAAGTACAAAGTTGATTATAAAAAAAATATTATATAACTTAAAAATTCAAAATAATCATGTACGCATTTCGAACAACTTAATAATACGTGAGATGGAAAAGAGGGTGAACCACGATGTAATTATTTAAATGTTATTCCTTTCGTTACTAATTATAAGCAAATTTAATTTTTAATGTTCATTCAATTAATGATGTATGTGGTCCACAATATGAACCACATACATCATTAAATGAAGAAAACTAAAAAGACAAATTTGTTTTTAATTAGCAACGGAAGGAGTAATGACTAACAATGATACCGTACAAAAATTAATTTTTTTGGTGAGGTGGCACCCACCTAAACCCTAATGTGACTCAGACACTTATCAACCATTAAGTTGCTTATCAACTATAGCTGTCAAAGCGGGCGGCCCGACCCGTTTAGGCCCGGCTCTAACGGGCTTCGGGCTTTATCGGGCCGGGCCAAAAAGCCCGGTTGAAAAACGGGCTTAAAATATGCTACTCGAGCCCGACCCTATACGGGCCGCGGGCTAAACGGGCCGGCCCATATTAAAAATTACATTTTTTTATATAAAAAAAGTACTATAAAATACTCCTATAAATTTTTTTATAAATAATATTTTTAATATGTTTAAATAATGTCTAGCATCAAAAATAAATTTTAAACATTTTTGTACAAACTTTGTAAACTAAAACGGCGAGGAAAATAATTTTAAATAACTAAGTAAACTTGACCTATACAATTCTAAATCTTACAATTGTTTAGCACAAAATATGGATGGTAGGTAAAACAAATTAAAGGTTTTATAAGGTCTTATGAGTGTGTTTGATCTGCTAAAAAGTAAGTATTGAACAAAACAACACGAGAGAATAATACATTATAAGACAACACATCTCATGACAAACTTTTGTGGTATTAAACAATTTTTTGTCTTATACAGTATTTGATGGATGAAAGAGTATTTTAATATTTTAGATAACTTGTACTTTCGACAAAAAGTTGTCTTATAGTTTACTAAACGACAAAAAATTCAATTTTTATCACATCCCTTATCCTAATTTGTCTAATCCCTAAACAATTTTAGAATCATTTATTTTTTACTCGATCAAACATACCCTATAATTCTTTTTCACCCCATCAAAAGAAACAAAGTTGCTAAAAGGCCAAAAAAAAGAAAGAAGGTGAATCCCTATGTTTCAAGGTAAAAGAGATCAATTGACCCAAAAAAGGTAAAAGAGATCAATTGACCCAAAAAAGGTAAAAGAGGGTGGGGGTCCGTAAATGATAGTGGAAAGTGGGTGATATATCACCGTGAAAGCTTTGCTTAGTAGGGCACCTACCCTAATGATCATTATAGTGCCTTCTAAAACTCTCAAAACATTCTCATTTGGTAGGGCCTCATTGATTTTCTTGTCATTTTAGTGGGAAGAATTTAACGATCTCACGGAGAGAACATTTTTTTTTTTGTTGAGGAATGAACATTTTTTTTTCTTCAAATTTGGTTTAAAAACTATATGTATTATATCATATATTAATTTTTGAAATAACTATACAAATATTTATATGATGAGATACAGCTGAATGCTTGTGTAAAAGGATTATTAATGCATGACAATTGAGTTCTTCTTTTTTTTCCCCCCATCTACTAAGGAAATATACTTCATTACATATGATTATGACCATTGAACTACACAAATTTCTATATATAATTAGGTAAATTGAAGACCCACGTTGGTTAAGGATAGAATTTCATTTGTTGCAGTTGGTACCTAGCAGAAGTGATAACATCTATAGAACAAAACACAGAAAAAAAGGAAACGAACAAAAAAGTATTTTTAAAATTGCACATTTCTATATAATTTTTAGGATACATTAGTAAATTATAGAATATCATTATATGCACATCTCTAAAATTTTCTACAATATTTTAGTAGTACATATAATAAAACTAATACTACATTTGTATTAGGCAATGTCATGAAAATTCTGAAATATGTATTATCTAAAATATACCTCCCACGCCTATAAATAAGAAAACTTGTTTACAATTGTATTTAAGTCTTTGAGATGTAATGCTAATAATATTGAAGCCTTCACCACACTATATCTCTCACTAATTAATTACTAGTGTGTTGCCTCTCATCCCATTCTCCTTAACATTCCACTTCTTGCTCACAAGACTAGTTTAATTTGGTCCTTAAAAAAACTAGTTTAATTTGTCAATCAATTTCATCTCTATGTTAACTTTAAATATTATCCATAACAAAGTATAGCGTTTAAATAATGATGTAACAATTTACGTGAGTTCAAATTACCTTCATATGTATAGGGGCTTAAATCGTAAAAAGTCACACAATATACTCACTCTTGTACACGTCTATATCAAACTCCAAACATATGTTTCAACAATTTCGATTAATTCTCTAAAGAATCAACGTAGAGGTGATTTGAAAACTAGACGAATTGTCACATCAACATTAATATTACACGTCGCCACAAATAACGTCTGATGTTAATGATGACGCGGAACAAGTTCAAAGACTATTGTTCTATTCTAAAAAGTTCAAGAACCAAATTATACAATAGTGAAATATTCGAGGTCTAACTTACCTTCTCACTCGATTTGGAAAAAAAGGAGGATACAATCTATTTGATAAGTTACCTTTTAAAGAGGAACATGAAACATTATCAAAACCCTTTTGTTTAGAATTTTCGTTGGTGCTTATACAAGACAATTACTGATCATAAAACTCTGCCACGTATCTTGTCAGATTTATGCTAACCCTTTTGTTTGTTGTTTGCTTCCTTGGCCAATACATGTTAGTTTTATATTTTTTATTTTGCATTAACATTATGCAATGATAATAAAAAAAAAAAATGGAATCCCAATTGTTTACGACTCTTCATTTCTAGAATTGGTGATAAAAAGTTCTTGCTTGAGTGAAAAGGGATTTTAGGCAAAGCTTGATATAGATATATCATATATGTACGGTTTGAAAATTAAATTGAAAGAAACCTTCGCTCCTAAGTCATCATCTGAAAGAAAAAAGAAATTTCAAAATTTAATCAAATCTCTTATTTGAAGCTTCTATAATACCAAACATACACTTGATAGAAATTTCAACCTTAGTTCATGTGTAGTTCCAAATTCTCTCTATGATTAAAGAGATCACTTGATTAGAAAGAAAAAGGAAATTCAATTTAGGAGTGTTAAATATTTAAAAAATAGTAAATCATATTAAATTTTTGGCACCAGATATCAACTCCACTAGATGGTGGTTGAGGTTATGTTATATTAATTAATTTCTTTTTTTTATCAATTAGTTACTTACCATTATGATTGGCATAGGCATAAATTTTAAAATATAAGAACTCTAAAGAAGAATAAAACAGCATGTACAGTTGATAAAGATAATAAACTAATTAAGAATCAATCCCAAGACACGTCGTTGTATGATTGGGCATTTGTAGTTTTTGGAGACAACACTGTCAGATTAACATTTTTAATTCTAATTTACTAACAATTTTTTTTATATTCTTTATAAACTAAGAAACATAGTATTATATAAAATATATGATATGAAAATACATTATAAAGCACAACTGTTCTGAGCAAAGCACTACATATAAAGCATCTTTCTAATTATTAAATCACACACTAATCTACTATCTAATAATACACTCTTCAATATTAAAATGGTTAAGACCACAACCTCTATATCTTTTGTTAAACCCAAAACACTGGATTTTTCCTAACAACCCCTTAGAAAAAGATTAGTGTAATATATTAAATGTATCTTTCCAAACCTGAAGTCCACTAGAAACCCCTTTTCCTACTCACAAGTTAATAACAAAAGTTGGTAAAGATCATATAATAAAGCTCCATGCAAGGTTCATTGGCCCTAGTCAGAATCTCACCACTGCCAACCTGGGATTCTTTTTAAGCTTACTTATATTATTTGTTAATTAATTAAAAATTAGTGTTTTGTCTAAATGGAGCGGTTCAAACTTGTAACATGATCATCTAGCCTCTAGCCTCAACTTTTTGTAATTTTGTATGATATAATAATATACTCAAATATAAAAAAGGGACAAATGTCCAACATAATATTATTTTTAAACTATTTACATGGAATATTTATACGATAATTAATATATATTTAAATATATTTACTTATATCTTAATTATTGTATAAATATTGGTGAAAAATAAAAATTAAAACACAGAAGCTTGTGATATTGGTGAAATGTATAAAAACTTATATTATATGAAAAACTAAGAGCACAAGAAATGTAGAGTAATTGTCAACCAAAAAAAAAGGTTAAATAAATGTATTGGTAATAATTTCTAATTAGACTTTTGAGACAAAAAGGAGACCCCACTATTAATACAGCTGGTTGCAACACAAGTGAGGATCATGTTAATATCAACCAGATTCTGCAAAATAATTTTTAATTAGACTTTTTTTTTTGTAATTAGTGATTAACGAGATTTTATTCAAGACCCACGGATATTCTTAATGGATATGATGTGATGTACGAATTATTGAAAGTATATAATAGTAGAAATCTGTAGAAGGATAATGAAAGCTAATTAATTGAATTTTTTTACTTTAATTTAATTTAGCAATGATACATTGATGCAATATAACACTAATAATTTGCACCATACAATACAGAATCAATGCTAAGATTTTACATTGAATAATTTGTAAAATAGAGGGAAAAAAAATTGCCCAGAAGAATAGAAACTGAAATAATATAAAGGGAAAAAAAATAAAAATATAAATGACTAACTTAAAAAACTAACAAAGGTTCTATATATTGAACAGACCTAATCAATAATGGCTTAATTAATTATAATCCATGGGGTTGTTGGAATTAAATCTTTTGTTGTATACAGAAGTTTTCCTGATCCTCTGGGCTTCAATTCAGGCGTAATGAAAGGTGATTAAAGCTCAATTTTCATTTGTGTTGCTTGATTTGAACCTGCATTGGACCAAAAATAAATTTTAAGGTCAAATTTCTGGTGCCAAATGAAAATGACATTTTATTAACATGTCAATAATTTGTGACATTGATTTTTTTTTCTTTTTTTTTGTTTTATTACCGTTGAAACTTGGGGAGTGTATTGGTGTATTCCTGTTTGAAGTTTGGCCAAATCCCATCTGAACAACGGTGTTTAAGTCCTCCTCAGAGAATGTTAATGGATACTGATAATCATTTGAAAAATAGAGTTAATTAGAAAGAGTTCAAAACACTGGTGAAATAATGTACCTTCATATTTCTACATATTGGGACAATTGGGTCATGTAATAAATAATAAGATTTCAAAATATATTTGTTTTGTCTTAATTATTTGGTTATTAGGAATAACGAGTCTGATAGTTTAGAATTCGGTGAAAAAGTTTGTTAGTCAGTAAAACTCAATCACTTGATTTATTTAATTTTAATAATTATTTTAGAATTTTAAGACTTTTAAAGTCCAAATTGATAGACTCGTAACAATTGCATAAATTAAGTTGATAATTAACGATAATTTATAGAAAAAAAGTAGAAGTATGTTGTTACCTGAGAGCCACCTTCATTAAATCCATTTAGGAAAGGTAAATGCATGCCAATGTTATGGCACAAAGAAGAATCCAGTGGTTCCACTGAGCAGTGGGACCCATTTGTATTAGGAATGTTATTATGAATAGCTTGGTTTTGCTGGGGTTGTTGCCCATAAAAGGATGGTACTGAGGAATCTAATTGGAATATTGAGTTTTGCAAAGAATTATTTGATTGAAATATCTGAAATCATAAAAAGAAAAATAAATAAATAAATAAACAACTCATAATAATAAAAAATGTATCAAGTTTTATTGAAAAAGCAAAATATTATCTATAGAGACTTGAAACTTACATCTTTTGATACAACAAGACTTTCAATACTTAAATCCATCTTTGTGTTCACTGAAGACAATTTCATAGACAAAAACTGAAAAAAGAAACCATAACTTAATGAGCAAGAAAACAAAAATAATGACATTATAGAATTAAGATGCTTATTGGTGAAGAGTTGATTACCTCAACTTGACGCTGCAATGACTGAACATAATTTATAATTTCATCAAGCATAAGTGCTTTTCCAGTAACCTACAAGGAATAATTAATAATTCATAGGCATAGCCAAGTTAGTGAAAAAAGTACAAATTTTAGTAACATGAAATTAAACCAATTTGTTTTGTATTCTAATTTAGTAACTTTTGAAAGTTTTGCTTACCTTATTGCAACCTGGTACAAGATCTTGGAGAAGTTTCATCCTCTCACTAATTTTCTCCCTCCTAACCTATTTACAATCAAAGTTCATAAAATGTCAACTCAAGATATGAAGTTGATACATTTTTGTTATGTTTTAAATTAAGGCTTGCAACTACTATTGGATATTGTGACCCACAATATCATGGTTTTGGAAGTAGAATTCAGATTCTGTACCGATTTAACACGCTGATACGGTAATCATATAGATGGCCGTTGGATCGAAATTAGATTGTCTAACTTTCAAATTCATTTTTTTACATTTAAACAAGTTAAAGTAAAATTTGAACTGTCTGATTTTGATCCAACGACCATTGATATTCTAGCTGCATGAATGCAGCGAGTCTAAATTCTCAAAAGTCTATATCAGAGCCGCAATTGTATAAGTCGAGTTTATCCACGATTTTATGTAAATATCAAAGGTCGCGACGTAACTGATTTCACAAGAAAAAACAAAAAACACTTTTATAGTAAAACAAAGAGCAGTAATTCTTACTCGTTCTGCAAGACTGTGACTGTCAGTAGCTTGACCTCTTCTTGCTCTGACATGAATGTAATCTTTTTGAGGTTCAGGAGGTTTTGAGTCACTCTTGTTCTGTTTCTCTTCCCCTGCATTTGTAGTACCTTCTTTGGTCTCTTCCTCCATATCCCTGACACCATATTCATTTCTCTCACCCTCACTTGCCTTAATTTTCTTTGCATTTAAGTCTTCACCACTACCTTCTACACCCTAAAGTCAAAAAAGAAATATGAGATTCAGAAAATTCCCAAACACTTAATTTAATTTGCGAGAAAAAAAATCTTTTAGTCTCAAAGAAAACAAACCAGAACAATTTAGTCCATACTGTTTAAAGGTATATGGACTAAAATGAGTCTCGCAGTTTGTCTCGGTGACAAAAAATCTATAATGGGTCCGCACTCTTAAAAAATTGCAGCTTTAGTGCTTTACCTTTGTAGGATTGGAAGAGTTTGGTGCTTTTCCTTTGGAAGAAGAAGCTTTTCTTTTCCTTGAATTCATATCAGGTGAAGCTTTCACACCAATTTCACCATTTGGTGTATTTTGCTCAGATATTGTAGATTCCTCTTGTGAATTAGCCACTTCCATTCTATCATTTTCTTGTTGCAATGGAGAATTCTTGTTGTCATGGTTAACCATTTGAGATCCAAATGTTTTGAGTGATGGACTACTTGAAACTCTTGATAACTTCATTCCATTTTCCATTAAAGTATGAGATCTTTGAGCTAATTCAACATTGTTCATCACCATTTGGTTACCTCTCTCATTGAAACTCTTGCTACCAAAGCAAGAGAATTTCGCAGCCCTTTGAACAAAACCAGGATCAGGTGAAAATTCTGCCACACTAGACATTGGTTTTTGCATCATTGGTACAACCAAAGGGTTAGAAGAATGTTGTGAGATCTCACCAAAAGTTCCCAATTTTCCTATTAATTCTCTCATCACAAAATTTTCATTGGACATATTGTTGGGATTTGGTGGTGATGATGTAGCTGCTGGGGATGAGACAATTGAACTAAGTGCTGAATCAAAGTTAAGGTTTTGGTCCGTTGACTTGTCCCAATTTGGGTTGAAAAAACAATCTTGGGTTTGGTAAGGTTCAAATCCAGCATTTAAAAAGAATTGGTTTTCCATAATGGACTAAAAAAATTCAGATCAAAGATTTTGATGAATTATGAGATAGAACAAAATGAACTTAATTTTGAGGTAGTTTTTTTTCTTCTTTCTTTTGGTTTGGTTTAAGTCTTTTATATGTCCTTGAAACTAGAAGCAAAATGGCTATGATTTGTGAATTACATTAGAAAAGAAAGAGAATTCAAAGAAGTAGTAGTAATGTGGCAAAGAGACACTAATTGGGGTGTTGGGAGATTTTGATGAATTGGGGTTGGATTGAAATTGAGACTTGAGAGGAAAGACTCTTGAGGAAAAGAGAGAAAAGGGAAAGGGAGGGAAGGAAAAAGATTAGGCCATCATGGGTTAAATAGACCCAAAGGACAAGTAGAAATATTCAGTTTGCTATTTTTTATAATAATTATTATTATTACTACTAAAGGGACTTTAGTAAAGGCTAGCATACAGGTAAGGTAAACCATAGACATAGAACAATTGTTATTCAAAGTACATTGTTCCTAAGAATATTTCATAAAATATTGAAGACGTTAAAATAATAATGAAAGATTAAAATTATCTAATGTTTTTGTTTTATTATACTTTTTAAGAATTGGTTAATAATACTTTACAAACATTTTCCCTCTCTATCATTCTAGTCCAAAAAAAATAAATACTTAACAAACATTTATTTATATAAGAATCTTAATCAATAAATCATTTCATGTTAAAATTTTATTAGTATATTATATTTATATTTATGTATCTTTTTGTTAACAATAAATGAAGAGTGTCTCAATGAGCTTAACTCAGTTGTTATGGATATTGCATAATATATGCAGAGGTTAAAGTTTGAACCCAGGCACCCCACTTATTTTCATCTTATGAGATGAATTTCTAACTACTAAGCTATTTGACAGAAAAATTAACAAAACGATAGGATTTTTTTTTAAGAGACAAAATGATAAGATGTTGTAATTGTTTAGGGATGATAGGGTATATTATTGAGTGGGAGAGTGAGTAATTACTACTAATTAATTAATTAGTTTTTGTTTCTATATTATTATGTGTCTCTTAGTTTTGGAGGGAGGAGCATCTCTCTCCGTAAAAGACGGAGGAGGGTGTGTATGCTGCCGGGCATTGGACGTCAAAACAAACACCCGAATTGTCTCCTTCCTTCCTTTTTCTTAAACTTTATAGCATAGTCTACACTTCACAATCCATGTAATGGAAGCCAGAAAAGATGATAGCTACATTAAATATATTCTAATTTTCTTTCTATTTTTCTTCCTTCCCTCTTATTGTTATGACCTTAAGTCCGTAGCTCAACCTCCTATCGAGATATTGTTCGCTTTGGGTCTAACTCCAGATTACGGATTTTGTCATTCATAATTGACATCTCGATGGAGTGCGAGTGTTGTTAATTTTTTTAAGTAGAAAGTTCCTTACATAATACTAGCAGATATTGATCAATATAGTTCTTAGAAAAAGCAATGTAATTGATCAAATGGATAGTGGCCAACCGATTCGACGTCTTAAGCGTAAGAGAAGTGAACAAATACTGCTAGTATTTTCGACGAATCAACTGTGACACTTCAATTAGCATTACCTTGTGTAAGAAAGAAAAAAAACACATCGTCTTTTAAAACCGAGTGAGTATAATTAAGCAAGGGAGTATATTTACCATCACAAAAATAGTATAAAATAAAAATAATGATGTTTGCCATAAGAGGAAAGTCCTCTTGTCTTTATTTAACTCCTAAACTAAATTTGCATTAAATACTTGTAGATATTACTGCTCTAGTTGACCAACCAATAGTAAGATACAAGCTTAAATTCAATGCACTTGTAGATATTACTGCTCTAGTGTACAGATTTACAAGCTTAAATTCAATGCACTTCTTGAACGTTTTTTTTACACAAATTAAAAAATACAGGAGGATATATAAATGAATGAAAAATATGTGTATATTGTAAATGAATGTTACAAAATTTTCTTATTATAGTTTAATTATTAACCATTGTCATAAATGGATGATGATACTTATAACCATTATTTAGAAGTGGAAAATTGCATGTTATGTACTCTAATAGATTAAATTTTCTTTGATTATAAAAATATATTAAATGTCCATGCAATATTCTGCAATCTGAATGGTAGTTATGGGACAAAATTTATTATTTTATTGAGGTAAATTTGATTTTTGGTCACATTATAGAAGTAAAATGGAAACAATTAAATATTTTTTATATGCTAAAATAATATTTAATTGCAAACGGAGGAAGTATAATTAACCGATGAACTCAACAAACAATAAAATCATAAAATCATGATCGAAATTCGTGTTGATCTTTTTTTTTATGACAAATGATTGTTGAAGTTATTTTAAAATTATTTTAAACTTCTACTTGATTGTGTTGTGTCTGTATGCACCGTTAGAGGTGTTAATAGAGCCCCAAATTTCAAAGTTCACTTAAAAAACTCCACGAAGCTCACTAAATTAAAGCTCCCTAATTGAACATGATTATTTGGGGTCAAACCCACTATAAAATCAACTTATTTATGGGCCTTAAAATGCCCCATATTAATTATTTCAAAAAAAATTGGTAAAAAAAAAGTTTCTTTTCGGTAAAAAAAAAAGTGTCTTTTAGGTAAAAAAAAAATTCCGGTAAAAACCAAACTTAAAAAAAATGTTTATAGAAATTTGAGGGCTTGGGGGCTTTTGATTTTTTTTATTTGTGGGCTTGCATAAATGTGGTCCTTTTAATCTTGTGAATTTTTAAGCCCCTTATTATGTGGGCTGGGGCCAAAACTTCAAAGCTCCATGATATTAACACCTCTGTGCACAGTGTTCATACACTTATTGATAGTAGATGGGTAGGCACTAATAAAGCCACGGTTATTTTAGACCTTCCACAATGCGGATGACTTATCACTTTAAGAATTGGTACTTCGTAAATACTCTTATCATTATTTACTTTTGTAAAAAAAAACATGTCATTATTTTTTAGTGTACGAATCAGATAAAATAAACACAGAAAAACTAAAGAAAATAACTTGTTAAGAGAGTGAGCCACAATATTCGTTTGACCATCTAACATAACTTAAATTAAAGTTGGGAAAGAAAAAAAAACATATTAATACAATAGCCAAAAATCATCCCGATTTTAGACAAATCTGATTTGGAATGATTTAGACCTAAAGTCACAATTTGAGAATCAATTTCAAAGATAACATTAATAGAATATCCTTACTCCATCGGCCAACATTGAAGGACTTTCAAAAGACCCAAAGCAGAAATAAAGTGTATGTCCTCAAGATCCTATTTGGGTGCATCTTGTAATTAACTGTACATATTGATTGTTAGCATTATTTTAGCTAGTAATTCTATGAAATAACTCACATATTTTGATATATACCTGGCTGTGTATCAAACTATCAATACAAATGCAAGAGATTTTCTCGAATTGAGTCGTACATCCTAACTTGTTAGTGTTGAAACTGGGTTAAATTCATCCTTACAACCCCAACTTCTAAGGTGAAGAATGTCTTCTCTTTATAAAATTTTATCAGGAGTCTTATCTATTCAACGTTGACTTGAGTTCTTTTCAATGCACCCCCTCACGTCCAACACTATTGAACTTGGTGTGGATAGGTAGGTGGCCCAAATCGATAGGCTCTGATCCTATGTTGAAATTGAACATAATTCATCCTTGCAAAATCAGCTTGTAAGGTGATGAATGTCTCCTTATAAATTCTTGTTAAGAGTTCTATCTATTCAATGTGAGACTTCGGTTTTTTCCAATAGTTAAATCAGATGCAACCGAATAATCCACATCCACGTCACATTTATAATTACCATGCAAGATGAGGATTATAGTTTAGACATAATACCTGGACTATGATCAATTTTGCTTGTTTCCATTAGTTTTGCTATTTATTTATACTTTCTATAATTAAAAATAAATATAATTTGGTTTAAACATGTTTGTTGTCATCACAAATATATAAGAATTTCCTTTTCATTTACTGCAAAAAAAAAAAAAAAAAATTATTTTAAGTAATTGTAAATATATCATTTTTTATCTTTCGTTATTTTGATTTAGCCCATGTAAATTTTGATATGGTATTTTCATTTTGGACCTTATGCAGCCAACATTTGAGTGTTGCAAACCAAATACTCCCTCCGTTTTAAAATGAGTGTCACTTTAGCCAAAAAAATTTCTTTAAATGAATGTCACTTAACATTTCCAATACAACTTTAATTTTTTTTCTTCCAATTTTTCTCTCACACAATTTTCAATGCAACTTTAAGTTTGTCTTTTTCTTATAAAGCAAGGGCAGTTTAGTAAAAGTGTTATGTCTAATGATTATTTCATTCAATTCCTTAATATGTGTGCAATAGGCTAAAACGACACCCATTTTAAAACGGAGAAAGTACGTATTAGTACTTAAACTCTTTTAATATCATCGTGTGATTTGACTGTATACATGTAAAAAAAATTATCACATAACAAGTAGCAATGATCTAAACAATAATAACATGGTAGAGCAATATTTAAGCAAGACAAATTTTATATTTGGCGATGATTGAAGTCATATCTGAGTTCTGTTTGATGTGTAAAAATAATAAAAGTCAAACCAAATTTAATAGCTTATTCTATTGGACGGTTGTTAATACCCAACAGCATTTCCTCATATCTATATTTTAGAAAACAAGTACGAAAATCATAGTTTTTTTGTTTATTTTATATTGTTTGAAGTCTCAACATGTTTGGGTTGAGTCAATTGTTGCATTTAATTCAAAAAATAGGCGGTTACCCGGGCCATTGTCGGGTTCACATAGATGAACTATGAGTTCCCTTAATAACTTTTTTTTTGAAGGAGAGTTCCCTTAATAACTTGTTAAAATGAGTAAAGGAAAAAAAAATACCTAACCATTATGAGAAGTGCAAGCAAGTGTATCGCAACTTTCAATATGTATATAGATTTATGTTTTAAATATTTATGATTGCTTCCTTTAAATAAGGCATCAAAAAACAGGTTTTCTTCACTATTTTGATTCCCAACCAGATCTGGTCAAGAAAATTGATAACTTCATTATATGGGAATTAGTGTAATATATATGCCTCTTTCCGTGCTCGTTAAGAACCATGCAAGATGTTCCGGTTGACGGCAATGGATAACCAAATATACTATCCGGTCATTATTATAAAAAAAATTAACATTGTAGATTCACTCGTTAAATGATGTAGGTTTATAATAAAAATCATATATATCATTAATTGAATGAACCTAAAATGTAAATTTTTATTTATAATAGTGATCGGAGTGTGTATTTTTGTTATTCTTTATGAGAGGATATTTTTGTTGTTGTTCTATAGACATTTCTTTTATCCAAGACTAGAGAGTTAAATTTTTTTGAAGTACGATTTTTTAGTTGGTATATATCCCTCTGTCCCAAATTAAGTGAGTCATTTCCTCATTTCACACGTATTAAAAAAAATGTATATGTGAAGTAGAGAGAAAAATGATTTTAAGTGTTCAATTCAAGTATTTATGTATTCACCATTATCATAAACATAAAATGGAAGATATTGAATTGAGAGTGATGAAATTAGTATTAATTATAGTTATAATTGGAAGAAAAACAAGTAATTAATATTGCATTGAAAAGTTGAAACGAATCGTTTATTTTGGGACATATTGTGGGACAGAGGGAGTATCAACCTTTTTTTAATGTTCCTATAGATTAATTTTTTCATTAAGTCTTTGATGATAACTTTTGCAGCACAATCGCAAAAAACGAAGATTTGGACTCATTTAATATCACTTTTTTGTATTTATATCTCCAAAACTATAATAATAGAGAAAATGAAGATGATAGAAAATGAAGGCAATTCTAACCGGTATAATTGAGCTCAACAATGATATTTAGACAAGTTCAAGTCTTTTTAATTTAATGTACGCTTCCATTTAAAGAGACATAAACTCGTAATCAATAAAATAATATTGTTTTTAAAATATTATTGGGTCTATCACTTTCCAAATGAAAAGTGTGAGTGTCCATTAAATGGAGTTGATATTGACTCTTTTAGACACCATAAATTTTCTTACACTCATTTAACATATTATTTTCTCTTCTCTTCCTATCGCATCATCATTTTGTCACGTCTATTTATCACCCTCTCTCATCTATATCTCTCAAAATGTATACGGATCCATATGAGGTGTCTAACAAACATTTTCGTTAACCTCACTTTGTTTCAAACCATCAGTGATCCTATGTACTAAGAAATTAAGGTGGCTTAAAATTCGTTGAATGGTTGATGATATTCAACACAACTATTAGAGTATGTATATCTTAATATATCCTCAAAAACCTCTACTACAAGCTCAAGCTCATTTGTTGTACTAACTTGTAACCGTGTATTGTTAAAAAGAAAAAAACTTGTAACCGTGTAGGTGCAGAATGCAGGCTAAACTTTGGGATATTATACTTTTTATTACTTTTTGTTAAAAATAGCTCGGCAATATATTGTACCTGAACTAGAGTGATTGCTTGGATAGTGGAGATAGACTATAGACGTATACATTCAAGATTTCATTGTTTTTAGGCATCTAGAAATTATTCACAAGTTCCTATTATATTGTAGTTAGTTGTTGCTCGATGTTAACTAGTGTTTATCACTTTTTAAATCGGTTTAACAACCAACCGATTTAAAAAGGCATTAAACCAATTTTAATGCAAACAATATTTAATTGTTGTTGGGATATTTTAGATACTTTGATGTGCTTGTGAAAGAGCAATCTCTTTCATCACTATGTTGATTTCTTGGAACTCATTCAAATTATTAAGTTAAAGTTGACTATATTCATCCATCAAATCTCATGTACTCAAGAGAGAAATGTCTTGATAATCTGAAGTTTGATTGAAAAATAAGTAAGGTCGGGTCAATAATTGCTTCATTGAGAATCGAATTTATGTTCTTTCTGAATAATTCGTCTTTGGTGAAACTCATTAACCACTTGAATCCAATTGTTTAGTTGATAATTTTTTTTATAAGGACTTAATTACCCCCTTTACTGTTTTTTGTTTTGTTTAGTAGCCTAGTGAATAAAAACTCATTTTAAAGTAAATAAGTAGAAAATTCAGTGTTTGAAATCCGATCCCTAAATATCGAAAAAAAATTGTATACTTAGTAGAAAAAAAAAATTATCGATCATTACTAGCTGGAATGCATGTAATCCACTATCTTTTAATGGAAAAATCTTATCCATTCTGTACATTTAAAATACGATCATGAAATTGGGCGGAAAATTATCTTGCATTTATTTGGCCAGTATCTGTTTGGTATAGAATTTTAATACTTTCTTTTCCCTATTCTTTCTTGACAGTGTATCTTGTCTTGCATATGAATGAACAAAATAATCCATAACATTAAACTCACAACATTTATTTTGCAGTATACACACTGTTTGGACCATTTGAGTGATTGAGTCCAAGTCCATGTTTTACACTTGTGTTCAAAGAATTTTCATGGGCAACAAGACATTTTCATACCCATATCATAAATTTTAAAGATTTATTAATACAATTTGGACAAACACTTTTATACTCTTATTAATTTCTCATATAAGTGAGTGTAAAACATTTAATATCAGGATTATATTTAAAATAAATTTACAATATTATAATATCATGCATCTATGGAAATAAGTATTTTTTTTAAAGTAACCCATTTGGGGTTGGTCTAGTGGTTAGCTTGGGATCTTGGAGTTTGCTCCTCTATAGGTCTCAGGTTTGATTCCCTCTGGTGCCAATTTCGGTGGGCTAAGTCCATACAGAGCCTGCTCTGGCTTTAAACGGGGCCTCCGCAAGTGGGCGGTGGGATTGGTCCTCTCGGATTAGTCGATTCTTGGATCGGATACCGAGTTTTCAAATTTTTATTTTTTTTAAAGTAGCTTAATGACTATAAATTTATCTATTAAGATGAATAAGTGGAAAATCTGATATTTAAACTTTGATTCTTACATATATAGTATGATATTTCTATCAACTGAGATATGTTAACGGAAACATGAAAATAAGTACTTTACAATGTTTATTAAATATTACTCCTAAAAAATGTTTATTAAATATTTATTAAAAGCTACATTATATTGATTCATTATTTAAGTTTTTGCTGAAAAGTAAATGTTATTTTTTTTTTAATTCCTTATTATCACCACTATATCACACTGTATTTAGGAAAATAATATGTGGATGTATAGGCTTTGAAAAATGCTATTTTTAGCTAGGCTTAATTGCAGTTTTAGCCCCCTAACTTTCCCAAAATTGCGATTTTGGCTCCCTAAGAAAAAAAACTACAAAACAGCCCCTAAGTTTTGCAACTGTAGCAGTTCTGGCCCCCAAAGCTGATATTGACTCGGTCTACGCTGACGTGGCACCCTAAATGAGGTGCCACGTGTTATTTTTTTAATTTTATTTTTGCCTTGGGGGTCAAAACTGCTACAGTTACAAAACTTAGGGGGCTATTTTGTAGTTTTTTTCTTAGGGGGCCAAAATCGCAACTTTGAGAATGTTAGGGGGCTAAAACTACAATTAAGTCTTTTAGCTAAGGATCGATACTTGAATTATCACGACATGTACTCCACTCGGCCGCTATTTATTGGCTTCCATTTAATATTTATTCCTCCCCAACCATCCGTGATATCCACTAGGGTGTGTTTGTTTTAAATTTATCAAATTTATTCTTAGGAATAGCATTTCTTGGAATATAAAGATGGGAAATTTATTTCAAGGTATCTAGAAAAAAGATGTTTGGTTAACATTATAATATTCCAAGGAACCTTAAAAATAAGGTTTATAATAGGTAATTACACATAATTTTATTCTCATCTTCATGAGAACTTTATTTCCACCTTTTTTATTGAGAAAACTTTTCTATTTCCAGGAACATTTTATACCCGGGAATAAAAATTTAGTAAATTTGTAACAAACATAAGCTTATGCATTTTTATGATTTTATTCCCAGAAATCTACAAATATAACTTGAAACATACACACTTTGTCATTGGTTTGTTTCTCCTTCGGGATAATTCCTTCATTGTATACATAGCATGACTGATATATAAACGGAAGGTTGGAGAGGAATAAACACGAAAGCCCGTAAACGGTGGTTAAGTGTAGTACATGTCGTGATAATTTGCGTATTGATTCTTCCCTAAGGATAGCATTTTTCTTTTCTTTATACATATACATAAAGTGCATATTCTTCGTGAAATGCATGCAGGAATGAAATCAATTTCTTGCATGTTTTTTTGCATGCTTTCACATTTGCTTTTGGAATTGTAGTAGACCAACAAACGGGAAGTTGAACATTTTGAATTTTGATTAATGCACAGTGTGAGTTAGATAGTATAGGTGTCACGTTTTTATTAGTGTTTCAAAATTTCAAAAGGTCGTGATTTGGTTTAATTCGGTCAATGATTTTGATTGAATTGGCAATTTTTGTGTAAGCAGTGTATTAATGATTTTCTTGGCTCCACTGATCCAGGAGGTTCCAATCCCTCAATGCATGACACGTATTTGTGAAAGGCTGGAATGGAGAAAATCGAAGTTGACATATTACACGGAATTCTTGTCCAATACGAAACCAAGAAATCATTAGGGACAAAATTATTAACCCTTAATTCTAAGAATAATTGTCATTTTTTTTAAGCAAAGAAAAAGTATCCAACTTCCCTAACAAAAAAAATTATACTACCGCTGCACTAAGTATTACGAACTATTCTCTCGGGACATATTTATAAGCAAAAACAATTTGACTTTAAAAAGTTGAATAGAGTTGAATGCACAACTTTTTAAACATTTATTTCTATTTTAAATTCATTAGCATGTGCATTTGGGGCACATGTTAGCATTTGCCTATATTATTTTATTCAATAAACCTACAAAGTAATTTTTTGTTTATAAATATGATCGGAGGAAGTAAGTGGTTCCACCCATATTTTAACAAAAGTGAAAATTAATTCTTTTAATATATAATTTCTATCTTTAGTTCGCAAATGATTGGGGATTCGGAAGGGGTTACCTTAATAAGGTATGGAATGACATAACATAATCTGTTCAAACAATTTGCAAACGAGCAGGAAACCTTCTCACTGGTTGGAAAAATGCCCAAGTAACTAGGAATCAATGGATCCGTCAAGTAGAAGAGAAGCATGAGGCCAAGTGGACAAAGCCAAGCATAGGAAGGTATAAATGTAACGTTGATGCGTCTTTCTCTGAGTCATTGTACATGGTAGGAATAGGAATTTGCATCGCTATGTCTTAGCCAAATCTTAATGGATTTCACCTTGGTAGATGTAGACTTGGGGGAAGTGTTCGGTATGCTATCGGCTCTTCAATGGGTTCGTGATCTTCAGCTGGTTAACATGGATTTTGAGACAGATTCCAAAATCGTCGTTGACAACATCTACAACATACTTGCTTAGTTCTGACTCAGTAACCTCTAATGTGAGGTTTATTAGGAGACAAATCAATGAAGTTGCCCATAGCTTAGCTAGGGACGCTCCATTTCATGCTAGTTTCCGTACTTTTATTCGAATTCCATTTTGTATCTCAACAATTATTATGAATAAAATACACTAATTTTACTCTAATAAAAAAAGTCTTTAGGTTCCTTTACATTCGTTAATTAACATGACCATACAAAGTGTTTCTTCAAAAAAAAAAAAAAAATGACAATAAAAATT
>Ga0228711_1004738_pt1 | contig 20825 bp, 12 predicted proteins | sample MedpolnodulmetaG_2_FD_177996 | JGI IMG/M metagenome (GOLD analysis project Ga0228711, IMG submission 177996) | Root nodule microbial communities from Medicago polymorpha collected in Santa Monica, California, United States - brown nodules | ecosystem: Host-associated > Plants > Roots > Nodule... | reverse complement strand
ATCAACAACTTAATCCACATCAAATTCACATACCCAACATTACATCAAAGCATAAGCACGAATTTTATCAATTAAAATCATAATAATCACTTTTCACAAATAAGCACTTATGGGTAGAAGTAGAAAATAAATTATACAAAGAGATTATGAATGAAAACTAGCCCCCTTACCTCAATAAGCAATAATCCTAACAAAAGCTTCAATTAAGCTCCTAGAATCTCTATCACCTCTTGGTTCTTTAAGCTTTCCCTCTTCTAACCCTTTTTCTCCTTCTATTGAACTTTCTCTCTCTACCTCTCTCAAAATGTTATATGAAATGAACAAATGATATTAGGTGGCCTAACTTCCACAAAGACTAAGGTTTAAATAGTGTCCACACTAATGGGCTTAACCCTTAAAAGTCTAATGGGCTCAAAACTCTTATAAACTAACTCCCAAAGTTTCTATCCACCTACGGTTAAAAGTTATCGAATAATTACCGGTTCAAAACTAATTACCACTACCGAATAGTAACCTAGTAAATTAATGGTTCTCACTTGCAACGCTAAAAATAATCTTCACCGTGAAATTACTAATTTACCCTCGCTCGCAAAATGACCAAAATACCCCTAAGTCCAAATTGACTAAAATACCCTTCTGACACCGAATTCTAATAATCCCAACCAAAATACACACAGAGGCAATTAATCACATACCAACACATATAAACACACATAAATAAATAATAAAATAAATCTAGCGAAAATCGGGTTGTTACACAGGGTCCTTTATATTAAAGTGAGTTGGATAACTTCACACAATCTTCACTTTTTCTTTATAGGTTTTAGCATTTTCCTCCATGTTTCTGTTTCACTGTCTTTATAGATTCAGGTGATTGACGATTTTTGTGCTGGGTAAGTGAGTACATAGTTTTGTTGTGATTGGACACTCCACTAGTGGATTGTAAGATTGATCAATTCTAAAGTCTGATGTCGAGTCCTAAAAAACTTAAATATTTTAAGGACGTAGAGATACTACATCATATACATATTTTTACAAGATTGATTGTTTAGAGTAATCGGTCTTTGTGAGATGTTGTTAATATATAGTCATCAAATGTATTGAAATTGCAAATACATAAAGAAATTATATTTCTTTATAATCAATTTAATCCTCAAATTTATTCTTATACGGTCAATTTAATCATTAAACATACAATTTTAAAAAATTTAATCATTAAACATACCATTTCTTAAAATAAAAAAAATCGTCAAACGTACCGCTATTATTATTTTTATTATCAATTTAATCCAAATTCTCTCATTCCCAAACAACCTTTTTTTTAGGACTCCATTGCCTAACAACTTTAAACCCTACTCCTGTCACTGTCACTGTCACTGTCACTGTCCGTCTATCCCCTTTGTCTTTAAAAAACTTTTTTTTATTACTTATCTGCTTTGTGCTCTCTCTATCGTCCAAACTAAGAGGACCCTCTACCAACTCTTCTTGCCTCCCTTCATAGCTAAAAAGAAGGTGAGCATGTTGTTCCCTTCTAAATCTAATTTTTTTTAGTGGCAATTATATTTGTGTATACATGATTTTAACACTCATTCAACAACTTTTAATACTTATTCAACATTTTCTTTAAACTATATCTTTCTTTACTAACAATTATATTTGGAGAAATGATATTTGTACAACTTTCTCTCTCATACTCACATTATCTTCTTATTCTCTCTCTTCCTTTTTTTCTCTCTCTATTGTTTTTGACCAATGAGAAGAGAGAACAACAAGGTTGTCCCAAAAGTTGTACCAAAAAAGTTGTTCAAATATCACTATTCTTATATTTGTATATACATGATTTTAACACTCAATCAACAATTTTTTCAAACTCTATTTTTCTTTACTAACAACTATATTTGTGTATACATGATTTTAACACTCATTCATCATATTCAAACAAAGAAACACTCAACATCTATTTCTCTATTTCTTTTCTCTCTCTCCCTCTATCATACCTATCATTTTACTCTCTTTATTTTTTTTATTTCAGATCTATTTTTTCTTTACTAGCAATTATATTTGTGTACACATGATTTTAACACTCATTCAACATCTTTTAACACTTATTCAACATCTTCTTCAAACTATATTTTTCTTTACTAACAATTATATTTGTGTATACATGATTTTAACACTCATTCAACATCTATTTCAAACTCTATTTTTCTTTACTAACAATTATATTTGTGTATACATGATTTTAACACTCATTCAACATCTTCTTCAAACAAAGAAACACTCAACATCTAATTTTTTTCTCTCTCCCTCTATCATACCTATCATTTTACTCTCTTTCTTTTTTTTCTTCTAGATCTATTTTTCTTTACTAGCAATTATATTTGTGTATACATGATTTTAATACTCATTCAACAACTTTTTCAAACTCTATTTTTCTTCACTAACAATTATATTTGTGTATACATGATTTTAACACTTATTCAACATCTTCTTCAAACAAAGAAACACTCAACATCTTTTTTTTTCTTTCTCTCTCTCCCTCTATCATACCTATCATTTTACTCACTTTATTTTTTTTTCTTCTAGATCTATTTTTCTTTACTAGCAATTATATTTGTGTATACATGATTTTAACACTCATTCAACATCTTTTAACATTTATTCAACATCTTCTTCAAACTATATTTTTCTTTACTAACAATTATATTTGTGTATACATGATTTTAACACTCATTCAACAACTTTTTCAAACTCTATTTTTTTTCCTAACAATTATATTTCTGTATACATAATTTTAACACTCATTGAACATCTTCATCAAACAAATAAACACTCAACATCTAATTTTTTTCTCTCTTTCCCTATATCATATTTATCATTTTACTCTCTTTATTTTTCATTTTACTTTTTCAAACTCTATTTTTCTTTACTAACACTTATATTTCTCTACCATAAGTCTTGGTACTTGAGTTTAAAATTAATCTTCCGTGTGTGAAAAAATTGAAGAATTCATGAAATTGTCATTTACACTTTTAATTTAGTCCTTTTTTTTTTCAAACCTGGTTTATACTTTTCTTTTAAGGAAAACCTGGTTTATACTTAATTGCTAGGAGTGAACAAAATTGAATTGCAATTTTTTATTTATATTTTATGGTGAATTTAGCTTTGGTAAAGATCTTGATTTACATGAAAACCTTTGTCCATCACATTCACATTATTGAAATTTATAGTTGGTTCTCGATATATATGAGTTTTGGTGATTTGAGAAATTTTATTTACTTTAAAATGTGATAGTTGTTGGGTTTGATTGTCAAGTTTCTTGAATAAAGAAGGAGGTTTGAAAATATTAGTTATTGGTGATTATGTACCACGTTGCTTAGTTCAGTGAAGCAAGGGGAAGACCAAGGCTATATATTGAACCTAGTTTATTTGTTTTTAGATGCACCAGTCAGTAGCACTTTAAGCTTATATCTGACCTAGTTTAAATATTTGCTTTGTGAGAGTGTGGGTGTACTGGGGCATTGGGGTGAGAGTGAGAGAAGTCTGTGTGTTGTAAAAAATTTCACATAGTGATAATTCTCTGGTTGTCGGTTTAGACAACGGTCGTGGTTTTTTCTCCGATTTTGAAATTTTCACGTTATATTCTTGTGTTTATGATTGTGTTTATTTTTCTTCTTCGTCTAGTTATTTCCCAACAATAGTTCCTTGTAATTTTAGAAGCAAGTTGACATGAGGTGTATTATAATTTTTTAAATATTAAAGAAACTGAATATAAGCATGAATTATAGTTTTTTTTTTGTTATAGCCAAAACCGAATAAGAGGGTTTTTAAAAACCATGAGAGGTGTATTTCAAAACAAAACAAAAAACCATGAGAGGTGGAAAAATAAGATCCAAAAATAAAGAATATGGATTGGATTAAATACTTTAATTTAAGTACTTAAATGATACTCGGATGCATTCTTGTGCTGACATATTGGCTAATTTTGGTTTAACTGTTTCAGAACCTTTGTGGTGGGATGAGAGTCCTAGTAACATTAGAGGTGAAATTATTAAGAACAAGTTGGGTCTTCCCAACTATAGGTTTGTAAATTTCCGAGATTGGCTTTGGTATAGTCCTCCAATCTTTTTTGTAGTTACTTTTTATTTAATATATCCTTTTGGTGGTGCATTGCATCACTTGCTTAAAAAAAAAAGAGAGAGAGTACTTGTATGCATACATCATTCATTTTATATTATTTTTTTAGTAATAATCAGCATCATCTCAAAAAATAACAATAAATGGACCCACCAATGAATTTTTATGGTTTCATCTCAAAAAAAATTCATTTATTTTAATATAATTTATTATTAAATGGTGCTAGTAGAAAATAAAGAGAGTGTCACCCTCGTCTATAATCACCTAAATATTTCACACCACAATGACATGCACTTAGAAAATCAAATCAAAACTTTCGGTCCAAAAAATAAAACAAAAAATCAAATCAAAACTTAGTCCAAACTATTTTTTTTTTCTTTCACTTTTATAATTACACGTGTTCCAATTTCTTTCAATTTGGTTTTCCATTAGTTTGAATCAGGCATGAGAAATGAGGATCTCTAAACGTGGAATATTTTGTGAGAATCTTCATAAAGCTTTTGTTGGTAGGCAAGGTTGTTATTTCCTAATTATAGGATTAAGGGTCTGTTTGGTTCGAGAGTTTTGAAGAGGAGGGGAGGGGAGATTTTTAATTTAAAGTATTTGGTTCGATTTTTAGAAGGAGAGGGGAGGGGAGATGAGCAAATTTTATTGCACTTTCAAAATTATCTTTATATTAATTTAAAATCTCAATATTATCCTTGCAACAACATTTATTATTATTATGTTATATTATCCTTGAATCAACTTTTATTATTATTAGGTTATATTATCTTGTAACAACTTTTATTCCACATTATTAACAATTTTTTCTTGTAACAACTTTTATTACTCCTTGTGAAACCCCATTACTAATCCATTATTCCATTGTCTACATCGTGTTGTTATAGATTACATCGTTATTGTTTCATTACTTTATTATCCTTATTTAATTAATTTTAAAATCTCTCCCTTCCTCTTGTGAACCAAACACACTGTTAATTAAAATATCTCCCCTCCCCTCCGTTAAAATTCCTCTCCTCCCCTCCCCTCCCCTCCCCTCCCCTCCTAATTCTCGAACCAAACGGACCCTAAGAGTATGATGTTGATTGAGATGTGAAACATTTGTGTAATAATTAATACTATTAACCAACCCTTCTAAAAAGGACCGTTAGTTAATTAACAAACTTTTTCTTCCTTTCCCTTCGGATACATACATCTATATTTTGAGGCTAGCTGACCCTAAGATGGAGACTTTTTCTTCAAACAAACAAGCTTTCGTGTCAATCATCACTCTTTCATCGCCAATATTTTCTGGCAAAATTCAATTTCTAAACAAATTACTAACAGTATTACATTACATACAGCCACATCTACCTGTCACATATTTTTTCAAAGTCAAAATAACCAACTTTTATGACATTTTCATTTTCAATTTTGATCATCTAATTAATGACACTTGATTCCTTCTATCTCCAATTCCATTCCCATTGAAAAAATCCATTCATCTTCTTAATGATGATAAACCCATTAACCAACCACAAAACATTATAGTAAAATTTCAACCTTACAAGAACAAATATTTGTTTGAATCACAAGAGACATTATTATAATATGCATATATTGGTTTATTGTCAAAAGTGGCTAATTTGAAACCATTTTTAAAGGGGCATGAATGGTTGATGGCTTTTCAACTTTCATTCAGATCACAATCATTCTGAAAACAAAACCAAGCTTCAGTAATGTCACAAAGAATAACAGAAGAACCATTACCAACCAAAACAGCTCAAAGCACAGTTACATGCCTCTACCAAACCAGCATTGGTGGCCAATGGAGAAACATATCAGTCTTATGGTGCAAAAACCTCATCAACCACACATTAAACCTTAAAGTTGACAGCGCTAGAGGCGAACAATTTCATCAAAACTGCAAAATTGAAGTTAAGCCATGGTGCTTTTGGAATAGAAAAGGTTACAGATCGTTTGACGTTGACGGCAATCAAATCGACGTGTATTGGGATCTAAGATCGGCTAAATTCGCAGGAAATTGCCCCGAACCATGCAGCGATTACTACGTCGTGTTAGTTTCCGACGAAGAGGTTGTGCTGTTGTTAGGTGATTACAAGAAGAAGGCTTACAAGAGAATGAAAATGAGACAAGCACTTGTTGAGGCAACATTATTGGTTAAGAGAGAAAATGTTTTGGCAAAGAAAAGTTTCTCAACAAAGGCTAAATTTGATGAGAAGAGAAAAGAGAGTGATATTGTTGTTGAAAGTTCAACTGCTGGCAATAAAGATCCTGAAATGTGGATTAGTATTGATGGGATTGTTTTGATTCATATTAAGAATTTGCAGTGGAAGTTTAGAGGGAACCAAACTGTTATGGTTAATAAACAACCTGTGCATGTGTTTTGGGATGTGTATGATTGGTTGTTTAGTGTGTCTGGGTCTGGGCCTGGGCTTTTTATCTTCAAACCTGGGCCCACTGAAGTTGAGAGTGATAAAGAAGAGAAAGGTTTAGAAGGTGAGAGTGATGATGGTAGTGCTGCTAGTGGATATTATTCAACAAAAAGTTATACTCCTTTTGAGTCTTGCCTTGTACTCTGTGCCTATAAACTTGAGTGATAAGTTATAAGTCAGAGAGAAGAGACCAAATGTTTATACGATAGTCGGGGCAGCCGTGCTTTTAAATTGTGGTTGCGGTTATGTTGTCAATCATTATATTGCGATAAAATGTTGGAAAATGCAGCCATTGCAGTGCCGTTGCGGGGACCTCAAATTCATTTATACAGCGGGGCGCAATTTAAAACTGTGGTGGCAACTAGAAGAGACATTGTATAGTTTTATTTTCTTTTCTTTTTTGAGTCTAATGAATATGAGGTATTGGTTTTGAAAGCGAAATGGAAGATCTGATTGATGTTTTCATGGTGATTTATTCAATTTTTATGGAATTCTATGTTTCATCGACTTTAACTCTTTGTTCTACATTTCTGAGGCTTAACATGGACTTGATATGAGCATGACAAAACTATAGCATAAACTAGTAATGGAGTCATATTGTTTTATGTTTCAAAGTATTTGTATGCAACAAAACAGTATAACTCAATAGTATTAGTATCCAATAAAACTTGGCCATTTTGCCTTAACAAAATCATGATATCTCGACTGTCTTCCAATTAGATATTCGTCCATTTAAAATCAAAACCAAGTTCCTTATTTAACAATCACTTCATGCCAAGGATCCACACCTTAGAAATCAATTCCCTATTATATAACAATCGCGTGAGTTAAGGATCTATACTCGCGAAACAGACTCGTTGCTGTTAGCCGTCACTTCAATCAATGATTTTGGCAATTGATTAAGATCATACGGTTAAGATTCTGAGTTCTCGATTTGTTATAATCAAGATGTGAACTGTCCAATCTCTATCCATCAGCTGAGAAGAACTGGCTATAGTGACAATAAGAAAGTTCAACCATAGAAAATTCGAGTCCCTATATACTAGTTAATTCCGAAATATGGTTTTGCGATCCACAAGGCTAAAATGCTATAACAAATTTTAAATGATATATAAGAGAGTACAACGAGCTAAGTCATTTATAAATAAATGAATTTACATACATGAATAAGTTAAAAATTGGAGAAGTATTGTCCAGAACACAAAAATGACTACGATAAAATCAAACTGTGAAATAATAGATGAATGATATATCATGGTTTCCAAGGAGGTGGTGGAGGTGGATTTTCTGGTCCAAATGGTGGAATAGCTTCAAAAATGGTATTAACGTCGATGCCACTACCTGTTGTGCTTGTTAAGGAAATTAAGGCAGCTACTAGTCCTGCATTTCCAGCTAAAGTTGGTTCAGTATAGTTGTAATTTTTCCTTGAATCATGAAATTGGTCAAAACTATTTGGTCCTCCAACCATTGCTCCTGTAATGTTGTTAGGATTTCGGTTAGGGCTGTCACGCCACTTCCAACCACCAGTGCATGAGTAATTTTTGCGATCATTTGGAATCGAAGCACCTCTATGATGAACATGTCTTGGAAACTTTTTGCCATATCCTACTATGTAGCTCATGTTCATTGGATTTTTACCCATGATGTAATCCATCTGTTTCATGGGAATATAAGAAAAATCGCGTTGCTAAAGAACAAAAACAGGAATGAGTTTTGTACAACTTAAGTAGACAATTTTGTGACAACTTTTGAAGCGGTTAACACAGTTTAAATAAGTGGTTAATTATGTTTAGTAGATTCTTGATCAATATACCCCTAAAACTGAGTGGTAGACCATATTTCTCAGGTGTTCAACTATATGTATATTTAAGCACTGAGAATTATGGTTAATCACATAAGAAATCCAGTTTAATGAAGTTACATTTGTGGCTAATGAGTTTCAACACCTGGTATATCCATTGACCATTTACTGAACGTAATTAACCAACTACTTAAACTGTGTTAAGCACTTCAAAAGTTGTTGTCAAAATTTGTTTGTTCAAATAACACAACTGACAAAAATATATGAATCGAAATTTAAAATGATGTGACAAATTTGGTACCTGAGAGGTTGCAAATGCCTTTAGAACAGATATTGGAAAGAAATTAGGACCACAATACCATCCAGGAACACCTTTGGCTTCCATATAATCAGCAAAAAGAGATGCCAAAAATGCAGCATTGACAACATATTGGAGAGATTGTGGTTGTCCATGGTTCAATTGTATCAACCCCCCTGCAAATTTTCATGTTAACATCCATCTTATGATCTTGTTGAAACTTCAAAACCACAAAATTTTTGAATAAAAAACAAGGCAAAAGTAACATGTTAATCATTGAATTACCTTTAGTCCAGTTAAAGACATTGAATTGATGAAGATAAGAGCACATGGTAAGACTAGTAACATTATGGTACATACTAAGCATATCCTCATAAGGGTAACCAGGATTAAGAAACATCCTAACCCTTGTTAGCAGCAACATTGCAGCCGGTAACTTATTATCCCAACTCAAAACACTCAAATCAGGCTTCATATAAAATGCCTTGGAATTCTTAGGCACATCAGGATTAGTTGCCAATGAAATGTAGGTAGTATTTCCAGTGGCAAAATACAACCAAGCACCACCCCACATGTACTCATCAAAGTAACCAGTTGAGTTGTAAAAGGGTTCAATGTAAGGCTTTCCGCGACTGTATGTTGATCTTTTACCAAAGTCTCTTGCAAATGCAAAAGCAGTTTCAGCTCCCTTGACGAGTTTCTTTGAATAATCAGCATCGTCTAGGAAAACTATAGAAGCTGCTGCTAATGCTGCTGCCATTTCACCTGCAAGATCAGGTCCTTCAAATATAGTCGTTGTTGGGCGCGGATAGCTCATGTCTTCTGGTTTTTGCCAACAGTAGTGATCATCTGGTGTCCTAGAACCATTCAGTGATCCACCAACCTAACATGCATTTCAGATGTATTGCACTTAGGATCCAAATTTATGATCTCAATAATGTCACATCATCAAAAAAATAAGTCATGTGACACTTGTCAAGTCTGTTATACAGATGTCACTGTAGTTAACGGTAAAGACTAAAATTGGTGACAAAAATATGTAGGGACGAATGTTTGAACGACATTTTCCTAGAGACTGTATGCGAAAGTTGGAATATTTAAGGATAATGCATCAAACAATGAAGAGTTTTTATACGAATACGCGACGTCTTCAATAGACCTAATACAGACATATGATTAAAAGAAGTAAAACATAGGACGGATAAATATATAGAAAATATGATGGAACAACGTATAAAGATTGAATGAAACCAACACTTAAAACTGTGTTCAATTGAAGAAGATGGAATTGGGATTCTAGGGTTTCTATGGTTTTTTGAGAGAGGGAGAGATATGAATAAAAGACTTGTGTAATTTTATTGAATGAATTGAACTAATTATTTACAGGAGTGATGAAGTATATATACATCAAGTGATGTAACAAAATTGAAACAAACTCCTAACAAACTTATTACTTCACATGCAAGTAACTTGAGTTAGTTACTTCAAGTGCAAGTTTCTAAACAAACTACTAAACAAAGATAAGACTAATTCTAACTAAACTGAATTACTAAACCAATAAAATAGACTTAACTTACCTGAGCATAAATTTTGTTAATATGGGATGCAGAACTGTTGAAGGTTAAGAGCAAATAATCAGTACCCCATTTAATGAGTTCTCTGGCATGATCATACTCATTCACTGCCATGTATTTTTGCTTATATTCAAGCACACTCCAACTTAACATTGTCATAGCAAAAGACATGGGAAAATGAAACTTTATATTGTCCCCTGCATCATAATAACCACCAACCAATCCTTTTTTATCATCAGTGTCTTTTCCATCTTGTAAACCCGAGTTCCCTCTCCATGAAATTCCATTGCTCTTTGGCAATCTCCCAGCTTCACAAATCAAAGGTGCATATTATATATAGTTACATCATAAAAAATCATGAATGAATTTGTTTAAATAAGTAGTCCTTTATTTTTCACTTACACTTTACTCACTAGATGATTCATGATTCAAATTATTTTTGTAAGGTATTGTTACTAGTACATTTTTAAACATATGGTGCAATTATCATCTTATTAAAGGCTAGTTATTATTGTGCATCTACTTGATTGTATAATTGAGTTGAGACAATTTAGTTAGTATCCTTCTGCTGTTTTTTTAGAAAACTATATATACCATTTTTCAAATATAGTTTATTTTTAAAAAATTTAAACATAATGTGTAGTAGTATCATAAATAGAGATAAATTGTCTTGTAAATTCATTTCATGTCATAAAAGGTAGCAAAGATATTTGATATGTTGTGTGGAGTAGGTTAGGAAATGTAATCCTCCACTTCTCAACACTTGGTATGTGTGAGTTTCACCACAAAACACTTCAACTATCTAAAAATAGAGATAAATATATATTGATGTTTTATGATAGCAATCAATAATAACTAGAAAACTAAATTTACTTTGGGAAATGTTAACTTGTGCCCTTAGGGCACATGTTAAGAATTCCGCTAATAGAAATTATGTATTGGAAATTGTGTTTATTTATTGCTCACAATTTTTAATATTAATTTTTTTCATTAAATTCTTACCATTAATGGAATGAAATTAATGTTTAACATGTGCCCTAAGGGCACAAGTTAACATGACCCATATACTTTATATTCATAAAATACTTTTTATGTTTCTAAGTGTTGGTGTATTAACTATATTTTAGACATAATAATCTATATATATTTCCTCTCAATTTTGCATGGTAAGCTTTTACATGAGTATGAAGTGATCTTATTCCAAGAAGAAACATTTTTGTTCCGAAAATCTTGAGAGAAGTGGATCAAGCTTGGTAGAAGAAACACTTCTTTCTTTCATGCACAAACAATTATTCGAAGAAAGAGGAATAAAGTGCATGGGTTAAACCTCCCCTCTGGTATTTGGTGCAATGATGATAATATTTTGAAAGATGAAGCTGTCAACTACTTTAAAGTTCTGCTTAGTAGAGATGGCGAAGTGAGGGTGGGGTCCCATGGTGAATATCGAACCTGCTTATCTGATGATGCTCGTAGGGTGCTTACTAAACCAGTTTTCAAAATTGAGGTTTATGAGGCCCTTATGTCAATGAAATCCTACAAAGCCCAGGACCTGATGGGTTTCAACCTATTTTCTTCAAAATGTTTTGGAAGGATGTGGGAGATGATCTTTGGCGTTTCGTTAAGAATGTTTTTGAGATGGGATCCTATGATGCTGCCACAACTGAAACTCTAATGGTTTTGATTCCTAAAGGTGATCACCCAACCTCCTTTAAGAACTTCAGACCCATAAGTTTGTGTAATGTCACATATAAAATTATTTATAAGGTCCTAGTAACTAGATTAAGACCATTCCTTAATGACATTATCTCGCCTCTTCAGAATAGCTTCATTCTGGGAAGAAGTACCAAAGATAACGCCATCATTTTGCAAGAGATTATCTATCATATGAATAAGAAAAAGAAGAAAAAAGGAGACATGGTGTTCAAGCTTGACTTAGAGAAAGCGTATGATAAATTGGATTGGAGCTTTCTCAAACAAACTTTGATCATGTTTGGGTTTCCCGCTAACATTACTTCTCTAATTATGCATAGTCTTGCTTCCACTTTGATTTCCTTGTTATGGAATGGTAGCAAGACCGAGTGCTTTACGCCTACCCGGGGTCTTAGACAGGGTGATCCTCTTTCCCCGTATCTTTATGTGTTTTGCATGGAGAGGCTTGGGGAAATGATTCAGGATGAAGTTAGGGTGGGTAGATGGCTCCCCCTTCAAGCTTCAGCCAATGGTCCTAGCATCTCCCATCTCTTTTATGCAGATGATGAGTTGTTGTTTGCCAAAGCCAAACCATCTCAAGCACGGGTAATTAACAAGATTTTGGAGGACGTTTGCTCAATTTCAGGTCTTAAAGTTAGCTTGGAAAAATCTCGTGCATTTGCTTCAGCGGATGTTACTAGAAATAGAAAGGATAGCGTCACTAGCACCACTCGCATCCAGTTCACATCCAACTTAGGAAAATATTTGGGCTTCCAAATGCACCATGGAAGAATTAAGAAAGAGGACTTCTCTAGTATTATGGACAGAGTCTCCAATAAGCTAGCATCTTGGAAAGGGAGGCTTCTCAACAAACCGGGTCATGTGACGCTTGCTAACTCTGTTTTGACTGCAATACCTGCTCATAACATGCAAATTCAGTGGCTTCCGCAATATGTGTGTGACCATCTTGACAAAACGGTCTGTAGTTTTATATGGAAAGGATCCACAAATAAAGGTATGCATATGGTTGGCTGGGAAAAAATTACTAAAGCCAAAAAGAATGAGGGTCTTGGAGTGAGAATTGCGAGGAAACAAAACATTGTGTTGCTTGCTAAACTGGTGTGGGATATGCTTAAGCCTAGTAATCATTTATGGTCTCAAATTCTTTCAGCAAAGTACCTTTAGGGATCGAACATTTTCCTTGCAAGAAATAGTAAGGGTTCACCTATTTGGAATTCCATTGTAAAAACACAAAGTTTTAGAGGATGGATTTCATTTCAAATTTGGAAATGGTACCACTAGTGTGTGGTACGAACCATGGTTGCTAAAAGATCCCCTATGTCATCTTGTGCTATTCATTCATATGCAAGATATTGACCTTCAAATTCGAGATATTATTACTATGATGTCACCGATAACTGGATTTGGAATAATTGTACCTCTGGTGTCTACTCGGCTAAATCTGCATATAGTTGGTTGAATAATGAAGAGTTAAATCCTCTATTACCTAGAGATTATTGGAATTGGTTGTGGAAACTAAAAATCCCAGCCAACATCCAATTCTTCCTTTGGCAAGTGATGCATCTTACGATCCCCACACGAACTATCCTGAATCATAGAGGTATTGCATTAGACTCCATATATCCTACTTGTGATAATGAACCCGAAACCTTGATTCATTGTTTGTTTAATTGTAATCAGGCAAAAGCTATATTCATGTGGTCACTTCAGTTTACCTGAGGATGATAACTCAATATTCATGTGGTCCCACGACAATGTTGACAAACTTAGCATTGTGATACCTATTACCATGTGGACTATTTGGTGTGCTAGAAATGCAAAGATCTTTGACGATATAAACACGCCTCTGATGGCTTCTTTGTCAAAAATCAAGGAAATGACCCGTGATGTTACTCAAGCTTTCAACAGTATGCATAAGAAGATTACTAGTATTCAGCCTCAACTTATTTCTTGGCATAAAGGTCCTTCTGGATCATATATTCTTAATGTGGATGGTAGTGCTCAAACAAACCCAGGGATGACAGGATTTGGTGGGTTAATTAGAGACTCCGATGGACAATTCATGCGTGGTTTTCACGACAATATTGACTACTCGAATATTCTTCACGCCGAAATTTTGGCATTAATGCATGAGATTCAAATATGTTGGGAGGAAGGTCTAGGAGATATTATTTGTTACACTGATTCCATGCATATTATCCATCTCATCCAACATGCAGATGTTTCCACTCACCATTATGGTAATGAGATAGCTATTATCAGAAAGTACATGGCTAAGGATTGGACTTTTAATTTATGTCACACTTTCATAGGGTAATATGTGTGCTGACTTTTTAGCAAAACTTGGAACAAGGTCTTCGAGTGATCTATTGATTGTGTTTGATCCTCCGACTGAACTTCGTTTGTTTCTGACATCGGACAGTATGGGTGTTGCGTATCATCGCGGCCAGTAGTCTTTTTTTTTCTGTTTTTGTTTTTGCCTTTTTCTCATGTAACCAAAAAATAAAAAAAATACAAAACAAAGCAATCCATTTATTGTAATGAGTCATTATAAGAAGGACTAATTTATCCATTGTATAAAAAAAATATTATTTGAATATTATTTTCTAGCCGCATGAAAATTGTGAAAACCAAATTATGTTTTTTTTGGTACAAAATAACCAAATTATGTTTTATTCCTATTAACTAGAAAACAGGTTACAAACAGAACCATTCAAATACTAGCGACACAAGACAAACACATTCGTGCTAGATGCCGTCCTGTTGATATCATTGTTATTTTGAAAGAGACTAGAACTATGGATGAATAATATTTTAAAAAATTCAAAGCAACTTGTTGGAATGAAAAGATGTTAGATAGCATTTGGCAATAATAAAATGGTAAAAATGATTACTGTCTTAATCATATTAGTTCAAAAATTGTACTAGTATAAAAAAAAATTAAAAGGTTTGTCAACTATATTTTTATTTTAATATCTTAATTTGTTAATCAATGCTCTCAATTACTAGTACTTAGAGAGAGTCTTAACAGTAATACATTAGACACAGTTTCAGAGGATTTAAATTTAAACATCAAAAAGTTTAAGTAAAACAATAAAATTGTATCTCTAAGATTATGGTTTCATATATGTGTGTCAGCGTTTGGTAGAACTTACGAATGTGTATATAGTTTATAAAAGTAACTTACAACTTATATGAAAAATATTAACCTTATTATTTTATTATTATTATAAAAAAAAACTTACATAAACACATGTGTTAGATACTAACTCAACAAGTGCTTAATTAAATTACTAATACAAACACACCCAAATTGTTTATCTTACGTTAAAAAGTTGCATAATTCTATGAATCCTGCTCTTTACCCAACATATTTTGCTCGCGTCCAATCGAACTTCTCAAAATACCCCTGCGTGAGTTAACGCACGCTGCTTGAGTTAACTTATGCAGGGTATTTTGACCCGCGTGAGTTAACTCACGCCAGTTTTTTGTCCAACCGAAGGTGTAAAACCTTTCCTCTCCGGAAAATGAGCAAACGGGGGAAAACATCCAGCGCCTCCGGAAAATGCCCCAAGAGAATTACAAACACATCTACTCAGCATTAATTCTTCCTAACCCTTCAAGCTAGATATATTTAATTAAAATTAAAAATTTGTTACAGTTTAGACACTACTTACTACTGAGAAAGTTAGACAACACAATATTTTCATTTTTCAATGCATTCTTTATTAATAGATGATATTCATGTTAATGTCATTAATTTTATTTTATTATTGTTATTTGGGAAATTTATACGAACAGGTAAGAGGCAAGCATAAAAAGAAAAACATTGTGAGACAAAAAAGATGGATGCAGAAATGTCTTGCAAGTACAAAATATTTCAGTTGGACAAAAAACGTGTGTGAGTTAACTCACGTAAGGGTATTTTAAAAAATTTAGTTGGGCGCGAGCAAAATGTGTTGGGTAAAAAGCTGAATTCTAATTTTATTATTTTGAGATTTGAGATAATATGCAGATTTAGAGAGTTAGTTAAAATATATTTTTTGGGCTTAATGAACCAGCCTTTGGAAGGAGTTGACGGGCAAAAGGGGACAACAAATGCTTCATCCCATTATAAAACAATCCCTTTTGTAAGAAAACAAATTTGAATATATCGAGAGAACAGTTATATTATATTATATATTCTAATTAACATTATACAATAGTATCTACAGAAGAGAATTTTGTCGAAAATAAATAAATTCTACAGAAGAGAATGTTGACTTTTCTCTTATCTTTTTAATTGGTTATTTTTTATGTAATTATGTTTTTTTACTTAGAATATTAAGGGTAGTCCTATTTAAAATAGTTGTATTTGATTGAAGGATAACTAAAGTTCAATTACGACTGTATCAGTTTAACTTAGTTAGTAATGACGTTGCATTATATATGTAGGAGTCTAGGATTAAACTTCGATTTTCAACTTATTCACCTTAAGAGGTAAGAGTTGGATTACTATCCATTAATCTACTTGAAAAAAAAATTAACTTTAATTACAAATATTTTATCAAAGATCAAACTCAATTATCAATCAAGTATGTCCTTTAAGATGATATTAACACTTGAGTCAAATCCTGTTATTTGTCAATTCCATAATATAGCAAGTGAATAATTTTATTTATTAACATTAACATCTAGTATTAACAAAGGCACATATTCCAGCAAAAGTTATAACAATCAAAACCACGCCTATTCTAAAGCAAACAACATTTTGAAAGGGTCTTACTCTATTTTTATTTATTCTAAGGATCTTATATCTTATATTATCATATATTGAGTCTATCACTTTCACCTAAAAAATATATATTGAGTGTATCAATCATCCAATAAATCAAATAAAATCATGGGAGAAAAGGTAAAATGTCAAAATGAGACCAAACCAAATGAGAACAGAATAATGCACACATAGAAAATATATGTGAATGTTAATTTGCATGATGATATGAGATAGTAGAAGATTACATACATTTCTGAGCGTTGAAGAAGCGTAGCGCTTTGTGAAGCGCAAGGGTGTAATTATCAGGAGGTATAGGTGAAGAATGATGTTTAGGCAAAACCTTGGCAATGATGATAGGAAGACCAATTACACAAAAAGCCACAAAGATTATACCAAAAATCCATTTCAATGCCTTGTGACTCAACACGATGCATCCAAAATCCACATATTTGGTCTTCTTCTTCATATTTGGCCTTTCAAGAATCCAGCTTTGTAGTGTCTCATCCAATCCCTCACGTCGATTACCATGATCGAGCAACGCTGCCTTGTCCCATTGATCTCCGGTGCGGCTGGTCTCATCGCCGGATGGCACTTCACTATTGCTGCTCAGCTCAAAAGACCCTCCCCATTGATTCCTTGAATGCATGATGAGTAATTAAATCTAATAAGAGGAGTATATTTGTTGCATCAATTTTGATCACTCCCCTCTTCCCGGCGACAATATTTCGCTATACTTTTATAACCTCTTTCGACAGAACTTCAGATTAATCGCGAAGATCATATGGTTAACAGTAAGAAAGAGATGAGAAAGATTGATGATTAAATCACACTCCTATTGGGAATAAAAGTTTTAGAAGAGATGAGAGAAATTGGTCCAAATTAGAAGATTGTGCACCATAAGAGAAGAAGGGAAAGAGGGGTTTGATTTAAGATTTATAGAGAGAATATTCGTGTCAATATATGTATATAAAGAACCATTTAATTCATTCTACTATAAAGTTTGCGTGTTGTGACTTTTGAAGAGTGGTGATACATGGCAGTATATTTTTCTTCAGTCATATAGATCCAACGTGCCCGTTCAGCAACACACATCATCGCCGACCATAGGAAAAATTGGAAATTAATTAACCATTTATATTTACATGCCCGTGGTAACAGCCATAAACTTTATTAAGAAAAAAACGCCTTAATCTTTAATCGGGATAAAGATAATTTCTACAGTGATTTGATTGATTTGCCATGTCATTTTTTACATGTATATTTCAATTAAATATGGTAAAAAGATGTATATTTTAATTAAATCCTGACTTTTTTTTTCAATTAGAAATTGTTTTATATAATTTCCTTTGTCATGTAGTATATGGAATGAGCTCTCAAACATTGCCATTTTTTTTTAGGGATCAAACATTGCCGGTTTATTTGGTGGTATACATTGCATTGGCATATAATTAGCATTTAGTAATATAATTAACACGGTACGCGCATGGCAATAAGTTACTATATGCTATAAAATCGAAAAACAATTAGAACAAAGAAAAAAATCTAAAGACAATTAAGATTGATGAGAAAATTATTCATGATATAAATCTCGGTCAACGGAAACAAAACACTCCATCAAAGAAGAAAACCTCTAAAAGAAACATTACTAGTAGTATTTAATAAAGTTTAAAGGATACGAGTTTTGGTAAAAAAAACAAAAACAAAATAAAGGATGTAAGTTGAGTTTGTTTTGTTAAAAAAAAAATTTGTTTGGTAAGTACAGCTCCAATTGCAATTGGTGAAGAGTTTAGGGATACTTTGATACGTTGAGACGATACGTTGAGACGCGCTTTAAAATTTGCAGTTTTCAATTTTTTAATAAGTTTTTGTGAATTTCGTTCCTATACTCTTCGTAAAAAAATAAAAAATCTATGTCAAATTATATGACAAGTAGGTGTAAATTTTGTCAAATTTATGTGTGACTAATCTCCACCCCTGACCCCTCTTAATAAGGTGTCTTGGTTTTTTTACCCTTCAATAAGTAGTAGTAATATTTAATGGGAAATGCTAAAGAGTGTCCTTAGGGCATTGGATAAGAAGATAAAAATAGAAATATAGTATTGAAAAATGGTAAAAAGTGATAAATTTAACTTTGTAAAAATCAAAATGTTGTTTAAACCAATGCAAACATGCTACTTTTGATTTCCTTAACCATTGTCCTGAGGGCACTGGTTAGCGAGACTCATATTTAATTAATCCAAAATGACTTTATTTATGAAATTTAGCTTGATATCATGCAATTTTTCTTCTTATGAAGTTAATTATTTAAGATTTAACAAACCAAGCATAATAGATTTCCGAGTCTTAGAGAAGGAATGAGTGGTCCTTTTAATTCAATTCAATACCATTTTCTCAAATGATATTGTTTTATTTTTTTTTTCCTTTTCTCCTCACCTATATGAAGAATTAATAAAGTTTCTCCAATAGTTCTTGACTGAAGATGAAGAACATATGCTACCGTCTAAAGCAATAAAATAAAGATAGGACGTGTTATTGGCCAGTTAATTCCTTCATACCCATCAGTAGCATCACCATCACTGATTCACTATCATGCGCACGCACGCTTTCCATTTCAGTTTTCAACCATGTCTTGTATGAGTAAAGTAATAAGACTAAGATAGTATAAATTGAAAATTATATTTAAAATGGGCTAAGAGTGGTTTTGCCCAATCTCTATCCATTAGCTTAGATGAACTAACTAGTTAACTCTAAAAATGGTTTCGCAATCAATAAGGCTAAGACGGTATAAATTGAAAATGATACTATTTAAGAGTGTACAACTGACTCGGTCATTTCTATATAAATAACAAGGCTAAAATAACAAGGAAATAAACAAATACTAAATAAAATTTACATAAATATTAACTTTAAAAAGACTTCATTCTTAAAATTTGTTTGAGGCCTCAATATTAGTTTAGAGTTGAGACGACTCACCCGTACACTTAGTTAAAGTTGGCTTATTATACTTATCGTACCTTGAATCATGAAGTTGGTCAAAACTATTTGGCCCTCCAGTCATTGCTCCAATGATGAATGATAACGAGATACATTTTAACACGTATTTTTTCAACACACTCTTTTTGATTGGTTAAAATTCACATGGGTCCCACCAAATTATATGGGTTGCATTAAATTTGGTGGATCTCATATGAATTATAAGCAATCAAAAAGTGTGTTGAAAAGTGTGTTAAAATATGTATCTTCTTATTCTATAAGCTTATAAGGTTAAGTTAATGCTTAACCCTAATCCAAAGCTAAATTTCCCTCCTAAGCTTCTTAACCTAGCTTCTTTAGCAAGCCTTACATGTGTAATTAATGTTATGTTATTTTCCCCAACTTTTGGTGACCTTCTATCTTCTTGATTTGAATTTGAATTTCTCTCTTTCCAACATTAATTCGGCCCTAATCTCCATGAGGGTTAGGTCAAGCATATCCTAACCCTAATCAATTACCCTAATTTTTCCCTCCTTCACCTCACACCTAAACCGTTAATGAAATGTTTACCCTCTAACTCCCTCTATTTGGTTTCAAAGTTGAAAAACAACTTCTCTCCTACTACTTTGCTTAATTCCAACGCCATGTAAGTCTTGGTTCTATCAACATTTAGAACTAATCATATTTTCAATGCCACATTATATAAAGCTCATGATGCCTACATGTCTATATATATGTTGTATGGTAGTGCAGAATTTTTTTTTGCCACATTTCTTTGGAAAAACTCTAATTGCCCATTTGTTTATTTTGCTTTGTTTCATTTCATTCATGGCTGATCGTGACATGCAAGCGTTGTTGTCATGTTATTCTTTAATTGGTATTTTTTTTTATAGTTTCATCGTTATGTATGTTTTGCGCTACCTTAGGTATAATTTCTAACAAAATATTTGATTTTTTTCCCATATAGCTCCATTGCATCTGCATCCCCTCACGGAGTTGGACAAGTTGGCGAACAAGCTTTGGATCAAATACAGAAGGCTGAAGATGCACGTATAAATTCATAATTTTTTATTTCATTATATATTATGTTGCATGCCATGGTTGTTAAATATCTCATGTATGTTTGGGGTTTTGTTTT
>Ga0228711_1004737_pt1 | contig 20829 bp, 20 predicted proteins | sample MedpolnodulmetaG_2_FD_177996 | JGI IMG/M metagenome (GOLD analysis project Ga0228711, IMG submission 177996) | Root nodule microbial communities from Medicago polymorpha collected in Santa Monica, California, United States - brown nodules | ecosystem: Host-associated > Plants > Roots > Nodule... | reverse complement strand
CTCCCTAAAAAAAAAAAAAGGTAACAACCCTCAAAATGAAAATGAATTGTCCCTCTATCCCTGTATATATCATTGATGATTATGGTGATGGAATGATGATGGCTAACATATTTACATACTTATAAACAGGAAGAACAGAATTGGTTTTACTTTACTTTATTAAAACTTTATTACTCCAATTTTATTTTCTCTTGAGTAGATTAATAATTCGATTATATATGTAATATGAGCCAAACAAAGAAATTTTAATAAAAATATTTATAGTAGAAACAATTGTTGATCATACTTTACTTTTCTTTGACCGAATTCTAGATTACTCTCTTTTTCACTAGATAAGAGAGGGTTAACACCAAAAAGTTATGTCGTATATTATACTTTTCATTTAAATATTCTAATTTTTTTTTAAAAGTATTCAAATAAATTAATTATTAATAATATTATTTATATTTGAAATTTAATATCAAATTCTTATTTGTTAATTTTATATTTTTATCAATATTTTATTATGTTTCAATTTTTATATTTTAAATTGAGACACTTGCTCAAAAGTCTAAACATGCCTCTAAAAATAAAGAAGTCCAAACAATAAATTTCATCTTGTGAATGATGTATTCAACACCTTAAAACTTTAAAAGTTTACTGTGTTTAAATTATAGTATTATAGATGGATAAACCACTAATTTATTTTCTTATATATTTTATGTTGGTTTCTAACCAATTCATATTTTAGATAATGATTTTAACCAGAGAGACATGATATAATAAATTTCAAGATTAACTTATCATATTATTGTCTCATCCAACATCGAACTTAAATAAGATACGATACAATTATGATATAATGTCTCTAGACCACCAAACATGTCATAAAATCTTATGATATAAATTATAATTACAAATCTTGATTATAAAAATAAAAAAAATGTTAAAAGTTATTAAAGTCTTGGGTTAATTAAGTAAAATGTCATGTTGACTAGTACCCTGAGCATTAGTTAAGAAAGTTGAAAATATAATTTTTTTATTGAAAACAACTATATTTTGAATTTCATAAAATTGAACATTCAACTTTTCACCACTTCTAATGTAAAATTTCTATATTAGTTTCCATAATTAGTGTTCATGGGATACTAATTAACATTTTTCTATAAGTAAATAGTCTCCTAAATATAACTACCAATTTTTTGTTCTAGTATCTCAAAATATTTCTAAGAGTTTTGGTCTCCAACCGTAAACTCCTCTCTATGGATGCTGACATGTGCATGTCAAGTGATGTGGCATTGCCATGACAGTACTAGCGTTATTTTTTATTTAAGTAGTTTTTTTTTAAGTAGTTTTTTTTTTATTTAAATTCAGAAGATGATATTATTAAAAAAAATATATGCCTTTTAAAATCTCAATCTAGAAACTAATTTAGCCGCATTGAATTTTTCTGCATTTTATAACTTTGTGTTCAAGGGAAGGAAACGTTATCATGGTAGACACGACCCAGTTTGTTGCCCTTTCAACACGATATCAAGATATCTTGAACAAGACATCTCAATTTGTGGAAAAAGGTAGAAAGAATCAAAGTATAAGAAGATTGTTGAGGTCAACCTTAAAGGGTTTAACTAGTGTGGTTCAAGACATAAAGCAATACAATGAAAACATGGATCACCCCAGCAAAGAAATCAACACTCTAATAGAAGAAAATGTTGCACAAGATAGTGCATTCAAGAATTCTTGGTTGAACAATTGTTTCTCTTGGCTCAGTAATGATTCCTATGTTGTTGATGATAACCAATCTCTCACTGTTTATGATGTTAAAGAGACACTTTACAAGACCAGAGAAATTCTTGAGCTTCTTAACAAGGAAAATTTTGAACAAAAATTCAATGAAGCTGGACCACCAATATTCAAGGGTGCTTTTGGTGTTCCTGAAAATCCAGAATTCATTGTTGGGATGGATGTACCATTTAGCAAGTTGAAAATGGAGCTATTGAGGGATGATAGTTCAACCCTTGTGTTGACTGGTTTGGGAGGGTTGGGAAAAACCACTTTGGCTACCAATCTTTGTTGGGATGAACAAATCAAGGGTAAGTGGTAAAATCTTCTTTGGTTTTCTCATGCATGATAATTATGGGCTGACTTGTTTTTCTTTGTGCATCTTTGGATTAGCGGTGTGTCAAACACAATCGCGTGTACCACCGTAACTTTGACAGAAACTACACTTTGAAACTTCAACAAAAATCACGGTGGCACCTTGATTTTGTCAGACTCTCCGCGATCATAAACATATCTATCATGTTTTTATGTCCATTATAAAATTTGTCTACAAAGGGTTCATTATTGTCCATATAACATCATAGGAACACATTGCAGACATTTTTTTATTATCTACAAACGTTGATTATAATTTAAAAATTGAATCGAACTGTTGAACCTTGAACCATCGTTTACAACGGTTCAATTATTTTGGTGGTTGGATTGCGATTTCCCCCCAATTCAAACGGTTTAACGTGGTTGAACCGTAACCAAGAGGTATTGCTGGTTCGATATGTGGTTCAATTTTTAAAACGTTTTTAAGATATTTAAGAAGCATTTTCTTTTGATCAGTTGGTTAATTAATTTTCTTTTCTGATAAGTATTCGTTTAGTTGAGCATGTTAAATGTAGTAATATATTATTTTGTGGTAGCACATGAACATAATGATGGTTACCTTGTACACATGCATTTTGAAATGGTACAAGACATCAAATTCTCTGGTCTTACAATTGTCTTTTGTTTTAATAGGAAAATTCAAGGAAAACATTATATTTGTCACCTTATCGAAAACACCCATGTTGAAGACTATTGTAGAGAGAATATTTGAACACTGTGGATATCCAGGACCTGAATTTCAAAGTGATGAAGATGCTGTCCATAGATTAGGGCTTTTGCTGAAAAAAATTGAGGGAAGTCCACTATTGTTGGTTCTGGATGATGTTTGGCCGAACTCAGAAACCTTTGTTGAGAAACTTCAATTCCAGGAATCAGATTTCAAAATTCTAGTGACTTCAAGGGTTGCATTCCGAAGACTTAGCACAACATGTATCTTAAAACCTCTTGTTCATGAAGATGCATCAATACTTTTCTGTCACTATGCTCAGATGGAGAAAAATGGTTCAGATATTATCAACAATGATCTTGTGGAAAAGGTACTTGTTCTTACATATGATGTTATCTATACTTGTTTTTTTGTCTGAAGTTGTACATTAAGACATTGTCACATAGCGGCGATAAGGCTATCCCAAAGCTGATTTTAGTGAATCCATTATGAAAACAGCGTTATGATCCTAGTTCCGCTATTAGGGAAATAGTGGTCGCTATTCCAGTTCCTGCTAGCTGATGTAGCTGCAATAGTCGAGAAAAGAGCATTGAAGGATTTTAAAAAATATTAAAACTGAAGAATCTGCATGTAAGATAGACGGATTTTTGACGTTCAACTATTTCCAGTAATCCGCTATTGATATCACTGATTTCATATAGACATTGCAAGAATGTACATAATCATTTGGAACTTCTTTTCTGTTAAACAAACCTATCTTTTATTCACATAAAGGAAGCTTAATCTAGATGCTAGAAGTTTCTTTACATCTTAGGAGTAGTTTTGGCTTGCTTTCTCTTGTATGCTCTCTCTTTGTATAGGGTTCAGGCCCTTTCCTGCCTTTTAGTGTTTTCTTAGCCTTTATCAAAAAAAGTCATAATCCATTGATTTACCGACCATATTTGCTTGCACTCAAATGCAGGTTGTAAGAAGTTGCAAAGGTTTACCGCTTACGATTAAAGTTATTGCTACATCACTCAGAAATCGACCGTATGACTTGTGGACAAAGATAGTGAAGGAACTGTCAGAAGGTCATTCAATACTTGATTCTAATACTGAATTACTCACTCGCCTCCAAAAGATTTTTGATGTTTTCGAAGATAATCTCATAATCAAGGAGTGCTTCATGGACCTAGCCTTATTTCCCGAAGACCATAGAATTCCTGTTGCTGCTCTTATTCATATGTGGGCTGAGTTGTATGAACTAGATGACAACGGAATAGAAGCAATGGAAATCATCAACAAATTAGGCTCCATGAATCTGGCTAATGTCACAATAGCAAGGTACAATGACAATTATATTTTCTTCTAGGCTAACTTAGATCCTTAAATATATAACAAGAATGATATTATACAGAAATCTTGTATGAGAATTTTTTATCTTAATTAAGCTATTAAACTCTGCTCATATACTAGGAAAAATGCAAGTGACGCAGACAATTACAACTACAATAACCATTTCATCATCCTTCATGATCTTCTAAGAGATCTTGGAATTTACCAATGCATCAAAGAACCAATTCAGAAGAGAAAAAGACTGATTATTGACATGAATGAAAACAAACATGAACGGTATTTCGAAGAGAAGCATCAAAGCCTGATGACACGTATATTGTCAAAACTTCTGACATTGTGTGTTAAACAGAAACTGCAACAGCTCGCTGCCCGTATATTGTCTGTATCAACTGGTTAGTAATATTTGTACCTTGATATAAATTATATTCACTTACATAAAACTAAAAAGTGCTATTAAAAAACATGCTGTAATCTTCATTCATTATTCTTCACCAATTGATCTTGTATGTTTCACGTTTGCAGATGAAACTTGTGCGCCAGATTGGTCCCAAATGCAACCATCTCAGGCCGAGGTTTTAATTTTAAATCTTCATACCAGGCAGTATATACTTCCCAAGTTGATGGAGAAAATGAGTAAACTAAAAGTTCTGATAATCACAAACTACAGTTTCCATCCTTCTGAACTGAATAACTTTGAGCTACTTGACTCTTTACACAACCTGAAAAGAATCAGACTGGAGCGAATTTCTGTTCCTTCGTTCAGCACATTGAAGAATCTGAGAAAACTATCACTTTACATGTGTAATACAAGACTGGCTTTCGAAAAGGGGAGCGTCCTAATTTCAGATGCATTTCCATATCTAGAAGAATTGAACATTGATTACTGCAAAGATATGCTGAGATTTCCTACTGGTATATGTGATGTCATCTCATTAAAGAAGCTTAGTGTAACTAATTGCCACAAACTTTCTGAACTTCCCCAAGATATCGGAGAATTGAAATATTTAGAACTTCTAAGGCTCAGCTCCTGTACTGATTTGAAAGTGATAGCGAATTCCATTGGAAAGCTTTTAAATTTAAGACATCTTGACATCTCAAACTGCATAAGCCTTTCAAGTTTACCTGAGGAATTTGGTAATCTTTGCAATCTAAGAAATTTGTACATGGCAAGTTGTGCAAGTATTGAATTGCCATTCTCAGTTGTCAATCTTCAGAACTTGAAGACAATAACCTGCGATGAAGAGACGGCTGCTTCATGGGATGATTTTCAGCATATGCTTCCCAATATGAAGATAGAGGTTCCTCATGTTGATGTTAACTTAAATTGGCTTCAGTAAATGATCTCCTAAGACCTCTTATTTGTTGTATATACTTTGCTTCTTTGTTGCTTAAAATAGGTATGATACAAAATGTGATCTTCTAAATTTCAAATTACATTAGAATTTTATGTATTCAATAAATGCACTGCACTCTTTTTTCCTTCACCAGGTTTACCACACTGGGTTTTCCTGGTAAGGTTTTTAATGAGGCAGCTGTCTACAATGTTTGTTCCCTTGGGTTTGGCCTAGTCCGCCCAATATTGTTTTTCTTTCTTTAGTTTCTAATGATATGTTCCTTTGATGTGTTGCAAATGATTGTGAGAAGATGGAATGTCAGCTCATGTTTCCGTAGTTATCTAGTAGTATATATTTAAAAGTTTCTTGTTAATACTTTGCTTCTTTGTTGCTTAAAATAGGTAGAAGAGTTGGTGTGTTTATGTGTGTGTATATATAAAGTTAGTTGACTTATGAAAAAATATTATTAAGTGTGTGTCGACAAGTAGTAATATTTATAAAAATATTATTACGATGTACGCACACTTGGCTGATCTGCGCAAATAAACGATTGTTTGTTCCTTGTACATATTTGACAATTTTAAGATTTATATTGCTCTATGGATGTTCCCAAGTTAGTTAAGCAAGTTATCTCAAAAAGTGTGACGTTGGAGAAAACCCAAGCATGGTACGTCTTTGTTGCTACTCCATTGAATGGGTCAAAATACAATGAAGAAGGTGCTATTTTAAAATAACAAAGTGAAGTTTGTTAATGAAGAATTGGAGATGTTCCTGTTCCAGTTACAAATGATGTAACATTCAAATGTGGTAATATCATAGATTACCATAAATTGCACATAGTAAAATCTATGTTAATAATACAAAAGATTTATGGGTGGGATGTCCTAAGATAAAGATTTGTACCATGAAATTTAGACGCGGAAACTTTTGCTCAGTTGAGTTGACTATGTTACGTGCTTTCACACTTGTGGGTCTCTTTTTCTTAATTCTTAAGAAATTCTGCCAAAAAGTTAATAGACATCTTTAATCTTTCACTGGTAGCATTACTAGCCAAGAATTTCCTACAAAGCTACCTTCTCATATTCTATTAGTTTCATTGAACTTGAGAGGAAAGAGAACAATATCAAAACCCAGAGAGATCATTGAACTGGAAATTTTCTTCATCAAGAGGTGTTCATTTCATTTCATTTTTCATATCCAGTTATGGCAGGAGAGTTGGTTGGAGGGGCATTTCTTGGCGCAGTGGTTCAAGAAGGAGCAAAACCAATCACAAATCAAATATTCAAAGGTTTGAAGTTTAAAAAAACACGAAAAAACCTTGACTCTCTTGTGGAACGAATCATGCCAGTAGCCAAAGATATGAAACAATTAAATGAAAACTTGGATCGTCCAAAGGAAGAAACAGGAAGGCAACTGGAAGAACTTGAACAAGGTAAAAAGGTAGTTAACAAACACCCCAAAGTTCCTTGGTGGAAATTTTGTTGTCTACCTTGCTTCCAAGGAGAACTTCAAGCTAAGGAAGAGAAAATTGTTAGAACCTGTAGCGTTGTTACCCCAATGAACACAGCAAGGGATGTTAAAGAGACACTTTCTATAGTGAGAGATTTGAAGGGGAGACAATTCAACTTCAAGAGGTTATGTGATCCACCTGTAAAACCTGATTTCATGGGTTGGATGTGCCTCTGCATCAGTTGAAGAATTGGGTGTTCAGTAGTGATGTGTCTGTAGACTCTGTACATGTGTTAACTGGCTTGGCTGGATCCGGGAAAACCACTTTGGCTACGTTGCTATGTTGGGATGACAAAGTTATAGGTAACATATATAACTCTATTTACGCTTCACTTTTATTACTTGTGTCTACGTATTAGTGTAGTGTCTGTAGTGTCTGATGATCTTCGTATATGTGTTAGTACTTCATAAATACCTTTTAACTAATTGGCTAACTAACTTCATTCATAAGGTTTTAAATCAAAGTTGCAGAAATCGTTGTGGTCGCGTCGTGATATTTGATATTATTGAAAATCATGATATAGCTTATGTAACTTCAATTGTTGTCATGAAGACTTCGGTATTTAAGAATCTTGTTTGTTTGTTTGGACTAGGAAAATTTGGGGAAAATATATTGTTCTTTCATGTGGCGAAAAATCCAGATTTGAAGAACATTGTGCAAACATTGTTTGAACATTGTGGACATAAAAAGCCTTACCTTGTAGACCATGATGATGCGGTTAAAAACTTGAGATGTTTGCTCAACAAAATTGGAGAGAATCGTCGTCCATTGATGTTGGTTCTAGATAATGTTTTCCAAGGCTCAGAATCCTTTGTCAATGCCTTCAAGGTTCAAGTTCCAGATTATAAAATTTTGATAACTTCTAGAGTTAAGTTTCCACGGTTTCAAACTTCATTATTCTTAAAGCCTCTTAGAGATGATGATGCTGTTACTGTTTTCCGTCACTTTGCACTACCAAATGATGGAACCACACGATCTTACGTTCCTGGTGAAGTTGATGTACAAAAGGTTTGTTATATGCATCCCGTGAATAGTCTTAATCTTAGCATTTATCAAATTTTGTAACCAGAGTTACACACTCTTTTGTATTTCATCAATAATAGTAAGTAATTTTCATGGTTTGTTATACTTGTCCCATCAGATTCTTACAATTTTTTCAAATTCGTCTTGTGTGTATATAATTGATTTCTCAAATATATAATGGAAGAAAGTGTTGGTGGTTAACTTAAACTAAATTGTAGCAAGATGTCGATCTGATCAAGTCCTCAATAGCTAACCTAATTTTCTCGCACTCATTTGCAGATAGCAAAGGGTTGCTGGGGTTCTCCACTGGCACTTGAATCGATTGGGGGATCACTCAATGGGCAACATATTGAGGCATGGAAAGAAATGGTGAACATGCTGTCCGAAGGTGGTTCTATTGTCGATTCTAATGATGAGTTGCGTGATCGCCTGCAAAAAGTTTTGGAGAATGCATTGCAAGATAATCACATCAAGGAGTGCTTCATGGACCTTGGATTGTTTTTTGAAGACAAAAAAATACCTGTGGCTGCTGTCATTGACATGTGGACAGAACTGTATGACCTAGACGACGACGACATAAAAGGAATGAACATTGTCCATAAGCTAGCCAACCGGCATTGGGTTAAGCTTGTAATTTCAAGGTACATTAATTAACTACTTATTTTCATTTTATAACAATCATGCCGATCAAGAAACAGAAAACAGTTAATATAGAGAATATATTTTAGGGCTATGTATAGTTATATCTCTGCATATAACATTTGCTCATTAACCAGGGAAGTGACAAGTCACGTTGACCATTACTACAACCACCATTTCCTTACTCAACCTGACCTTCTTAAGGAGATAGCTATCCATCAAGCCAGACAGGAACCATATGAACAAAGGACAAGGTTGATTTTGAACATGAATGAAAATAGTTAAGATCAATAGAACCAACAAAATACCATTGCGCGCACATTGTCCATATCAACTGGTCAGTTAACCTCTCTACTCTATCTACTATTTTCACTCTTGACACCATTGCGCGCACATTGCGTGCACACACTGACACATATCTACTATTTTCACTCTTGACACCAAATGAAATGTTGTTTTTGCAGACAAAATGGTGACTCCAGATTGGAGCAATGTTGAAAAGGTTGAGGTTCTGATCTTGAATCTCCATACTGATAAGTACACCTTACCACAGTGCATAAAGAAAATGACAAAACTAAAAGTTTTGATAATTACCAATTATAAAGGCTTCCACTGTGCTGAGTTAGACAATTTTGAGATACTTGGCTGTCTACCCAACCTTAGACGAATCAGGTTGCACCAGGTTTCAGTTCCTTCCCTTTGCAAATTGGTTAATCTGCGAAAATTGTCCCTTTACTTTTGCGAAACGAAACAAGCTTTTCAAAGTAACACCGTTTCAATTTCGGACATACTACCAAATCTAAAAGAATTATGTGTTGATTATTGCAAAGATTTAGTGACACTTCCTTCCGGACTCTGTGATATTACTTCCCTCAAGAAGCTTAGTATCACAAGGTGCATAAATTTTCTTTCGCTGCCACAAGAATTTGAAAGTATTGAGACTTAGTTCCTGTGCTGAGTTGGAAGAGATACCAGCTTCAATTGAAAAGCTTATTAAGCTGCATTTTGTCGATATATCAGGTTGTGCAAGCCTTCACAATTTACCTGAAGAAATCGGAAACCTGCTTAATCTAAAAGAGCTTCACATGACTGGTTTCTCATTAGACACATTGCCAGGGTCAGTCACAAAACTCAAGAATTTAAAGCATTTAGTATGTGACCAAGAGACTGCTGTATGTTGGGAACATTTCAAGCCTAGCCTTTCCAATCTGAAAATAGAAGAGGCTGAAGTTAACTTATTCATTAATGTATGATACTATATATTATTTCATTTGTTTGCTGTCATGGTAATATCTGTAATGAACTCAATGATTTTCAAATTCCATTTATACTATATATCTTTGTGTATGATTGTATCAATAACGTCCATGCATACTCATTTATTTGAAACCTCATCTTTTGTTTGATTATATATGTTACATGGCTTCAACAAGGCAAAGTGACAAAAAAATATCATGCTCAAAGAAAATTACATTACCTGAGTTTACAGACAGGATGGAAAAACTTAAAGAATTAGACAAATTTGAGCTACTTAGTTCTTTACTTTACTTAAAAAGAATCAGATTATAGAAGGTTTATAATCCCAGCCTTAACCTACATAAATTAAAGAGTACACAAAAGTTATCCATTTACATTTGCAATACAAAGAAAGCTTTTGGAACCAGTTTCAACCAAATCTTAGATACACTACCAAGTCTAGTGGATTTGAGTATACTAATGTAATGATATTTTAGAATTTCCTTCTGATATCTGTAAAATTACCACCTTGAAGAAACTTACAACAACTGTCACAAGCTTTCTACACTGCCACAAGAAATTGGAAATCTAGAGAATTTGATAGAGTAATCAATTGGAATAATCTATATGCTATGATGTATCGGACTGCCAAACATTACATAATTACCTGAAGACATTGGTGATTTTCCTAGTCTTGAAAAAAAAAATTGTGTTGGGTTGCTCAAGATTAAGTAAAGTTCCACATTCTGTCATGAATTGTGGATTATTAAAGCATGTAATGTATGTTATCTGCAGTGATAAAGTAGCTGCTTTGTGTGAAAATTTATCTGGTTTTTCTAATATGGAGATTGAGATATCCAAAACAGATGTTAGCTTGAAGTGGCTTCCTGCAGTTGTACTTGGACCCCAAATATTAATTTAGTGAAAATGTTGCTTGGATGACTTGTGTGGAATTGGACCCGGATTTGGTGTTCTAACAAATGCACGCAGTTTTCCATCTCGACCGTTCATTCGAGATCGAACGGTTAAGATTGAAAATTGTCTTTTAATTAAAACGATCATGACCGTATAATTTTGATTGGACAACTCACATGATTTACAACATCCTGTTGTAGCAGCAAGAAATATGCTTCATTCATGTGTTTTACCTTTTTTTTTTTACTAAATGACCTTTTATCATCATGTCTTATAACTTTTTTATCATTATAAATAAGCAGGGAAGGAACTAGATGTAAACAATCAAACATTATAACTTTTTGTGACCAACTTAATTGAACCTTGCACACACACACACACACACAACCAACCACATATTATAAACAATCTAACATGGTTTTAGTTCAGGTGAACAAAAAAGTCTGATTCTATACTCTTTCCCTGAACTTTGTGGTTTGGCAAATAGTATTTACAACTTCCATCTTATTCGTACCAATAATTTCAGTGAATTTATAGAGGAATCGAGTAGAAGAGGTAGAACTATTAATGGAGTAAAGCATCAAAAAGGTATACGAGATCAAAATATGTTTCATCACACATGATAGAAAAAGTGACTAAAACATGTATACACGAACTAAGGAAGTATCTAATAAAAATCAACTGTTTACATGCAGTGGGTGCATATAATATAAGTATCGTCATGAAATATGATTTCACCTAATGCAGATTTAACTCGACAAGTAACAACAACAAAACTAGTGTAAATGTAAATATAATATATTAAGCAAGTATTCACCAGGAAGTGAGTAAAGTATAACAATCATTTTCTTCCCTAAACCAGCAACCATTTAAGCATGTAAGAAAACATCCAACCCCACTTCTACAAAGGCGATACTCGTAAATATGTAGACGTAGGAACCTCCAAGAAGCACGCACACATAAAAATTAACATGCACTTCTTTGTATTATCCATACTACAATCTACAGAAAATGCAGGCACCACATATTCCTCTATAAGGCCCAATAATAAGAATGCTCTCCTTTTAACATGCTGTATTTCAAGTACTGGTAATGATCAAATTAGTACATGGCATACACTATCTCCCCACTGCTATCTATATCAAGCTCGGATTCATATTCCAAGTCATCAAATTCATCGTCCATATCAAGGTTATCTGCCATAAACTGGTCTAAAGAACAGGTTCCAGCTGCAGGTATAGTAGCTTCTGAAATTATCTGCATGATTGTATCAATGCTCTGCATGGGTTGTTCAGGCTCTTCAAATTGGTTACCCATTATCTTCTCATCCATCAGGTCCATGGGAAGATTCTTCAGAAACCATTTATGTTTCCAGATTTCAGGCATGGTAATTCTCTGTCATGTACACGGCCAAAGCCATAAGATTGACATAAAGAATTACTAGCAAGATTATGCTTATAATATGTTCCTGTGCTACGAATTATAGACATACAGTAGTCTCAAATTTATGCATGCAAAATTAGGTTAGTTATTTGAAATAGAATTACCTCTGCAGGGTCAAAAACAAAGATCCTTGAGATAAGGTGGCGACACTCTGGAGTTATCTGAACATTGTCTGGAATGGAATACTGGACACTGAGTACTCTCTGCAAGGGAGCAACCACAGGTGCTCTATCAGTCAGACACCACTCGTTAAGAAAATGAATATTATCTTCAGATCTGGCGTACCTGTATTGTCTTCCGGAAATCTTTTGGCTCGTTAGGATCTTCAAAGGGATATGATCCCACTAGCATCACATATAAGGTTACCCCACAAGACCAAACATCTGCAATCTGATATTAAATGCAAAATAACACAAACATTTTTAAAAGAATAAGAATCTTAAATTTAATAAAATAAAAATGAATTAACTTGTAATTTTTTCTTGATCTACCGAAAACCAAAAGATACTACTGCTAGAATAATAACCTTACATTTAAAATAAAATAAAAAACTAGAATAAGAACCTTTAGTAGCTTTTCAAGCTATGAAGCACGGACACTCTTTGGATTAGGTGTGTCTCGGTGTCGTGTTTGTTGTCTGTGTCAAAGTCCGTGCTTCATAGTTTTCAAGCACAAAAAGATTAGGATGAAACTTATCTCCCATTCCCTTAATTTATAGATTAATTAATAATAATAATAATAATATACGACAATACTGTAAACAGTCAATAAAGTAAAGATTTTTCAACTAGTGCCAAAAGACCTGAATTACATGGAGATGAAAACTAGAATAGAAACATGATCTTGTTTGGACTGTAGACCAAAATGATCATTGGATTAGGGTGAAAACAGACTGGCTATCAAAATATCATGGTTTTAGTTTCTTATAGAGCAAACAATCAAGAACTTACAAGCATACAAACTATGACAAGTTATTGACAACAGAGTTCTTCATCCAATCAAATGCGACAGTAATAGTCCTACTGAAAAAGAATAATACCATGAGGTTAAACACTCTACCTTTCCATCATACTCTTGTCTCAGTAATACTTCTGGAGCAATATATGCCGGAGTTCCCACAGTTGACTTCGGTTGTGAATGAAGCACTGAAGACTGAAAATAACACCAGCAATCAGATCGCAAGATATTTTTGAGAAGTTTATAAATCAAATTGCAAGATATAGCAATAACATATAAAACTTAATTAAAGTAACTAGTGTTTCAAGAGAAGAAAATCGGAAAAAAAAATAACTAAAAGGATGACATTAAAATTCAAGTAAATCATAGGTGTTTAGATTTGCTTGTTTTGGGAAAATATTTTTTCGAGCTTCCTGAAAAGGTTTTTTAAAAAGGACAGGCCATTATTTCCACAAAACTAAGCTGAACCAAACAACCATTAAAGTGTTCATCAACAGTTCTTTCGCCTCCTCTCAAGTGGATTATCACCCCATTCATTAGTTGGTAATAGATGGATCATTAGTTTTTTTAATGAAAGGTATATATGACAACCTTACATGCTTATAGCTTTTGACAAGCTAGACTTTAGCACATTGGAATGCAAAATGAAGCAGAAGCTACTGAAAATACAATTTAGTAACTTAAGGAGCTAGCTACTAAATTCGTTTGTTATCAGAGTCCGCACAGGAAGAGCAAAAGCAAAAAAACACTCAGATGCAGGAAGTAGTTGGAGGTAAACATTACTAAACCAGACACATCCCAGTAAAATGTTTAAGCACGGAACTCAAACCATGTAGTACTAGTGAGATTACCTTGGAGTAACCAAAATCACATATCTTCAGGCGAGGAGTCGGGCTTCCATCCAACAAAGTATTTTCCAATTTCAGGTCCCGGTGACATACTTGCTTCATGAAGAGACACATTAAACATAAGACTGATGCATCAGGCATAATATTCAGAAAACTAATTCATTACCTACACTACATTCCGGTATAGGCTAAACATGATTTAGATCAGACAGCGGAGAATAGAAAAAGTTTAATTACCATTGCATGGCAGTAGCTGACCCCAGATATGAGTTGTTGAAAAAAGAAACGAGCCTGCATCATATCAATAAATTACCATGATCTACAGAGAACATATTATAAGTACAAATTCACGCTCTCTATGAAAAAACAAGTGCCCCAAAAGTAAGAAAATTAAATGAGAACCTCATCCTCAGAAAAATGGCCAGCATTACTGATTCGCTCGAAAAGTTCTCCTCCAGATGCATACTCCATTACAATAGCAAGATGAGTAGGTGTTAAAATGACCTGAGTAAAATTATACAGAGCATTACACATACATGTGATAACCCTTCTTCTGCCTATAGAAATATAAAAATGCATACTAACCTCCTTAAACCTAACAATGTTGGGATGTCTCAGAGACCTGTGATTAATAATTTCTCTCTTCACATTTTCATCAATCTGCAAAAGACAATAACATGATAGAAAAATACTAGATTAGTCCATCAGTCATAACATAAAGTTTATAAATAACATGATCATAGTAATTTTCAACTATTTTCAGTGTTTTACAATTCAACTCTAAATCCCTAAACAAAAAATACACCAAAACCAGGCTATTTTTCCCACCAACTGAAAGACACAAATTTACAAAACTGCAAAGGACGAATTGTTCGAAAAAACCCAACTTCAATTCCTAGATACAACAGTTATTGGTCAGTTTTTATTTCCTAGCCGAACTCCAGATTACCATGGTCCATTTCCTCTAAAAATCGGAGTTAACGCAAAAAAAAAATTAAAAAAAATCCATTATTCACAAAATCAAGGCAATATATCCATAAATTAAATATCTTAATTTAATGAAATATTGACCCTCATAAACTAATAAAAAAGAAAAATTATTTTTTTTGCATATAAAAAATAAATTAAAAATAGTAATTCATAATTTGGTAGAATTAAAACAAAAATAGAAACAGAAAACACGATATAAATAGCATTCCACGTCACGTAACTAACAACCTAAAAAATCACCCAACGAACAATTAAAGCAAAAACGATGATCATGTGATACTAAAAAAAAAACAGAAAAAACGTGAAAAAGATAAAAATTTCCAAAACAAGAATCAAAAAAATAGAAAAATTAATTAGTTAAAACCTTATCACCACGTTCGATATATTTAACAGCAACAAGTTCTTTGGTTTGTTTATCTTGCATCAACCTAGCAATACCGAAATTTCCGGACCCGATATCACGAACCAGATCGTACCGATCACTGTCGTGCATGATCGGTAAATCCATACCCGGTCCGACCGTCATCGCAGCTCGATCCATCAAGAAAAAAACCGAACCGGAAAAAAAGCGAGAAAGAGAGGGTTTTGTGATTTGAGTTATGGAAGAGAAAACGGCATCGTTTAAGAGAAGACTTTTTAGAGAAAGAGAAATGGTGGTTTGGTTTAGATAAAATATATTTGGATGGATTGGGTTGGAACGAAAGGTAAGCAACTGTGTGTGTGTGAGAGAAGTGGAGAAGAAAACGGCGCCGTTTTGGTTTTATGACGTCTTTTTTACTGTTTGTGTTGTAAGCTATCTTGTTTTCTTTCTATTTTTTCTTCTTCTTAGTTTGGATTTATTTAATAGGGAAATTGAATTTGAAGTGTTAAATAGGAGATTAGAAAAGGATGAATTATTTGTTTAAGGTTGGTTTAGTTGGTGGTAACGTCCTCTTGATATGAAAATTTAGATTAAGGCTTTCTTTAGAAGGAAAAAAAAAAGTAGTAGATAGTTGATAACATATAAATTAGTTGATTGAGTATTTGAATTTACAGTGTTTAATAAAAACTAGTTACCGTAGTAATTTATTTTTTTAGGTAGATGGTGAACTCGTTACAACTATGAAGAAATTGAAATTTTAGTTATTGTAGTAATATATTTCAATTTCTTGATAGTTGTAGCGGATTCATCATTTATTTTAAATTTTTAAATTTTTTTCATAAATAAAAATTGTAGTTATCAAACGAGTTTTTTAATTATGAGAAAATATAAGTTTTTTTTTTAAGGGGCGAGAAAATATAAGTTACAAGTCGTAAGTTTAATTCTATGTCTTATCAAACAACATTAAGTTTTGCCTACTTTTGAATTTTGAAGATTTAGTTAACTTTATTTTTATTTCTCTATCAATGATCTTTGTCTCGTTAGATAATTTATAGAAATATTATTTTAGGAAATATGTAATCTACTTTTTGAAAATTTGTCAAAAAAATTATGTTTAGTAAAGTTTTAGGTCTACAAAGCTCTTTTCTCAATACAAAAGTTCTAATTTTTGCTTCTTTGACAGATTGTTGATAGCATGATTAATAATTTATTTTAATTATTTATCTAGTTTTTAAATACTGTAAATTCATCAATTAATAAAGGTATCCTTAAAAAAAATATCTATTAGTAAAGGTAATCAGTTAGATATTTAATATAGATGATTCTAGATTAACTTATCTAAATTTTTATTAAAAAACATCTAATAGCATTTTAATGAGATAGTTGAAGTCTCTTTAAACTTCAAATACAGACAGAAAAATGTGATAGTCTTAAAACTATGAGAAAGAGCTTTGTAGCTCTTTGTAATATCATTTGAAAAAATAATCTCATTTAGTTCTAGTTGCGAAGAGTAAATAGTTTAGTCAATATCCAAAAAGATATTTGTAGGGAATAAATTTGTACTTTGTGCCTATTGATAATTAAGTACAGGTATTAATTAGTTTTTGGTTACTTAAGAAAATGATGTGGATTAATTAGATTGGGGAATGGGTTGGGTGTGTGTTACTATCAAGGTACGGCAACAACCAACCAATTAAAGGGATTTTTGGCTTCTAATGGATATAGAGAGAAGAAAAAGGGGCTTTTGAGCTGGGAAAGATAAGAGGACGGTCTCATGGTCAACGTGTTAGAAAATGAGAAAATTGATAATGATATAGTGTCACGCACACGCTTGAGTGGTGACGAATATCTACGACTAATGTAAGAAAACCGGTGTCTACCAACATTTTATAATTAATTTATCTTAGCTAAATTATGAACAACTTTATTGACTTGTCTCATGTTAAATTTAGTATTAAAGGTTGTTAAATTAGAAGAAAGTAGGTGTCGACAATCATTAATAATTGACACAATTTAAGATATCGAGTGTACGACCATAGATAATGTCTACCACTACCCTTCCGTCCATCTCAAAATCTGCATTGGTCAACTGAAGGTCAGGTATCAACTCAAGAGCAAAGAAGAGTTTAAACCCTTCTCCCAAATAAACATAAAGTAATGGTGATAGCCACTCTATTTTAGTCAAAACAAATGACCATCATCATTCCAAATACACACACCAAAGCCAACTTTGTTCAACGTGTGAGAGAAGTAAACATCCACATTACATTTATAGCAAAGCGCACTTGGTTTGTGTCATTCAATTGTCTCAGTGTGATGAGTCTGATGAGGGACAGGGTCCTGAAAAGTTGAGCATTGACATTGAAAAAAGTGCTCGTCCGTTCATAAATCATCAAAGCGGATTCAACAGTATTGCTCTAAACGTTATTATTTATGTGCTTCCAAATACTTTACAAAGTCACCCCCCAAATTTGCTTTTGTTGGGCATCTAGATGTTGTAAAGAAGCAACCACAACTAAAGCAAGACTAATAATAGGATCAATAAGAGGAAGAATGGAGGACAAAATACCAGTATGTTGCCGATAACAAACACTTTTGTTGCTTTCAAAGAAAAGGTGGAAGCTATCTTCGTCGTTAACCGTACAAACCGCGTAAAAGATAATAAGCTTAGAGCACTTTTATTATGAGATGAAAGGAAACATCCAAATACACCCGGAGTCGGTGTTGATTTTATTGGAAGAGAAAGAGAAAACAATATAAAAATCAAAATTGCATCAAACTATGATATCTAATGTCAGTTTTAGATGCCTAAATATTTTTTCTCATCATCTTCTAAACCATACTATAATTCACAAAACAACTACAACACCAATATCTCTCTAATTATTCTTGCTGATGTTAGGGTTACTGCAATCGCCGCGACAAGCGTATACGTTGTGGCTCCCTCCACAATTGAACCTGGTTGCTACCATTGTCAAAAGTATCAACCCTAGAAGAAGGAAACACAGAAGGAGCATTAACAGGAGGAACATCAGCCCTAGAAGAAGGAAGCATTTGGGATCCTGCCAACCCAACCAGCGCTGCACACGGGCGAATAATCTCTTTTGCCATAACTGCACATTAAATTAGGAAATTCAATTACTCAGTTCATTTAACAACAACAATTTATAACACACAAAATGAAAAAACAATATCTATTGTTATCAAAATGATAGATATGCTTCATGATAGTTATTCAATTTTTTTTTTCTTGATGTGCCATGCAATATAAATAAATAAAAGTGAAAATCTTGAAATGAAATGAAGGAGAAATTGTCATGAAAAACCAACAGAGGATACTGCAAAAGAGATAAAGAAAATGTGGTTTTGAAAATGAATGATAATTTGTAGAACAAAGCAGCGATGAAAAACTTACTTTAGAGAAGGAGAAGTGCTATGAAGGATGAGATGTTACAAGCAAAGCCTTCTTGTGCTATTTACAATGATATGTTCTCATTTTTTTATTATTACATTTTGACCAAAATATGTGAACATTTATTTACATTAAACTCTTTTTATTTTCCCTCAACCGTGAGCTTAGCTTAGTTAGTAGGAATATTGCATATTATATATAGGAGCTGGAGTTCGAACCCCGGAACCCCAGACACTTCACTTCTCCCCAATTAAATTGTCTGAGCTCTAGCCACTAGACAACTTGATAAAAATATTACATTAAACTTTTTTTTAATTAAAACAATATCACATTTCTAGAATGGTCGTATATGCAATGTAAAAGTGACAACAAACATTACATATTTTAAAGTCAAATTTAAATATGCTTACGAAAAAACGTCAAATTTGAATATAAAATATACACTCTTCAAAAAAAAACTACTTGAATCTTTAAATATAACATAAAATTTGAAGAAATTATATACCATACAGATTTACTTGAATATTAAAAATGTTAATAAAATAATTTTGGGAAAAAAACAGTGGGATAGAGAGAGCGCGAATGAAAGCTGAACTCGCTTTGTTTCTCGACACACCCCCTAAAAAATGTTAATTTTATTGACTTTTTTTTATTATAAACAATAGTTAATTAATTTTCAGAAATATTAATACTAATTATAATTAGTAAAATAATAATAATAATAATAATAATAATAGTTTTTTTGAAAGAATAATAATAATAGTTAATAATAAAATAATAATAATAATAGTTAATTTTCAGATTTACTTGAATATTAAAAATGTTAATAAAATAATTTTGGGAAAAAACAGTGGGATAAAGGGAGCGTGAATGAAAGCTGGACTCGCTCTGTTTCTCGACACACCCCCCTAAAAAATGTTAATTTTATTGACTTTTTTTATTATAAACAATAGTTAATTAATTTTCAGAATATTAATACTAATTATAATTAGTAAAATAATAATAATAATAGTTTTTTTGAAAGAATAATAATAATAATAATAATGCAAATAAAATAATAATGATAATAATAATATTAATAAAGTGTACTCCATCTCAAAATAAAAATCATTTAAGATTTACACACGATTTTTAATTTACGTGGCAATTTGGATTGTTTTGATTGGTCGTGTGTGCAAAGTTATTTTGAACTGTCAACCCACCACCATTAAACTCTAAAATTATATTTATTTGATTAAAATTATAGGTATAAATAATAGATATTTTACACTTTCATATTGTAACAAACTATACTTATCTTTTTAAATGATACCAACAATATAACAAATATAATATCTTTCAAAAAAACAATAAATATAACAAATTTTTATCTTTTTTATTGATATCAACGAAATAACATTCTTATAATCAAATTTATTTAAGGGTGTAAGAAGAAAAAGACAACCCAAAACTACCTAATTTCTTTAGATCTAGTATTGATATAGATAAAAGGAATAGAGTTATCTAGAAAGAAGCAATATGGTAAATAACAACAATCATTTCATAATTTAAAGTCAAACGTAAATATAATATTTATGCTATCTTGTGTTTTGTTTTGTTTTTCCCAAACTATCATTATATTCACTCATAATATAATAAAAGTTTAATTAATATAATATTTACAGATAACATAAGATATGAAGAAATTAAATAATTTTTTATACTTTTCTAACAACGATGGTTAATAATTTATCTCATGGATAAGGCTCTAGTGTTGTAACCTCGAGGTACTGAGTTTGAATATCCGTGAAAAATGTTGTAAAATGGCCACTAATATTACTGATAAAACCACCCTTTACAACATAAAAAGTATTATTTTTCAAAATAATTTTTTGTTTGAGATAATTACTTTTCAAAATAATTAATACTCATTATAAATTATTCATTTAAAGGATATGGATAATTAATCATTCAATGATTTAGAGGAATAATTAAATTAAAAATAGTAGTTAAAAGGAATAATATATATATATATATATATATA
>Ga0228711_1004736_pt1 | contig 20829 bp, 13 predicted proteins | sample MedpolnodulmetaG_2_FD_177996 | JGI IMG/M metagenome (GOLD analysis project Ga0228711, IMG submission 177996) | Root nodule microbial communities from Medicago polymorpha collected in Santa Monica, California, United States - brown nodules | ecosystem: Host-associated > Plants > Roots > Nodule... | reverse complement strand
ACTACTTCCGGTTTGTGGAAGGAACCTGTATAATTGATTGTGTTCTTTCTTCTTTTGTTCTTTACATTATCCGCTGCACATAGACTCTGAACTCACTCAGACTCTGAACTACTTCAGACTCTGAACCCGAGGACAGTTATCTAGAACGTAAAAGAAGAAGTTTCCAAAAACACAATTCAACCCCCCCTTCTTGTGGTTTTTCTCACCTTCACGTTGTTGGTGTGATGTGTTGTTGGCATCACAGGGTGACGGTCTAGACGTAGTTGGTGTCAGTACCGCATGCATATAGGTGTCATGTCCAGGTGCATTACATAATTTATCACGAGTCATAATTTCTTATGTGTTTGGTGGATGTTGTAAATGGTGAATTATGTGATTTAGTTGATTATGTGCATAAATATTTATGTGCATTGGAAAACTTGGTAATTATGTACTTGATGATGTTTTGTTATACTTGTATACTTGGTGATTTTAAATGATGATGTTTATTTTGGTGAAATGATGAAGTGTGAATTATATGTATGTGATTAGGTGATCTTTTTGGTGACGGTAATTTCCTTGTTTATAACTTTGAAATGTTGAATTGTGTTTGTTGAGTTAATTATGCTAAATGAGGAATAAGGTGAGTAATTCTTATATTGATTGATGTTGTTAAGTGATGAATCTTGATAATGATTTAAGGTATGAATATGCTTGATGTGTTATGATAGAAGTATGATAACATAATTAATGTTGAACGGGGGTGATATATGTGTGATGGTAGTATTTTAGGAATGTTTAGTATGTATATGTGGTATGCATGAATCCTTAAATGCTTATGTTTGTTTATGTTTGATTATGATGATGTGAAGCTAACTCCCAGTGGTCTGTGGTGGACCGTCTACCTATTTGTATGAATGGGTAGACGGCTTGCAGGATTAGTTGCTTTGCTTGTGAGTGCTTAAGGATAGTGGGAGCTACCTCCTTGTTTGTTTTTGGAGTCTTAGTATAGGGCTCTGATTTAGGATGTCGGTCTTTATGTTTATTTTGATGTAGACTATGTTGTTGAGATTTTACTCATATGTTGAGATTGGAGATTTATTTGATGATGTATGTATAATGTTTATGAGATGGCTATTTGGAGATGTATGCTATTTATCCGTTGCGACGTTTTAAGAAATTTTAGTATGCATGTTTTGAGAACATTTGAAGACGTGACGTTTATTTCTTGAATATTGCACTATTCGTGTGTTTTATCGCTTTAATAGAAGTAGGGAGTTACACATTGCACGGGTGTAGTTTTAGTCACTCTTAAATTAAAATTTATTTAATTATGATTAAACTTTTAAGTTCTTAATGTTTTTTTATAAACTAGTTTAAAACATCATAAAAAGTTCACATGTAAAAAAATTAGCTCAAAATATGATATTTAGGTCCAAATTTTCATTAGTTTTTATCTTGAAATTTTGATGTTTAAAATATGTTTTTAGTCCCTACAAAATCTTGAAATTTTCATTAGTTTTTATCTTGAAATTTTGATGTTTAAGGGTTAAATATGTTTCTACTCCCTATAAAATTATGAATTTTGAAGTTAAGTCCCTATAAAATTTTAATGATAATTTTAGTCCTCCATAATATTGTAGTTTGTAAGAATAGTTGCTATTTTAAGAACTTTTTTTAAAAAAAATATGGATACTTTTAATCCTCCAAAGTAGTCCCTATAAAATGTAAATAGGGACCAATTGTGAATAAAACTTTTGTAGGGACTAAACTTGAAAGCTTATAATTTTCTAAGGACTAAAAACATATTTAACCCATTAATTAATTACATGTTAAAAATTTCTAATTTTTTTATGAAAGAATTTCTTATAATGTTCTTAACATATATGTACAAAAATCAATCAAAAATTTAAAAGCATAATTAAACAAATTTTGATTTAACAATGACTAAAACTACTTGCTAGAAAGTTTTATAACGACCAAAACTTATAAATATTTTATGAGGACTAAAAACGAAATTTGCTACATTTATAGGGACTAAAACTTTATTTAACTTAAAAAGATATCTGCTTTAATAACAACAACCATAATACAGTAATTACAATTCAAAATAATATATATATATATATATATGCACATGATACATGTTTATGATTAAAAAAATGATATAAACATTCAAATATTTTTCGATGATATATAAAAACACGAGACTATATCTCTCTTTTCCCTTTCTCTCTTGTGAATTGTCACAAAACCTAGTTTCTTCTCCTTCATCTACCAAAACTGGATGATTTAAGGGTCAATTTTTTTTTTATCCAAAATCATCCCTCCAACTCGTTTTTCTCTTTCTCTTTTATTAAAATAAGTGATTTTCACTTCTATTTCATTTTTTATTTTGTGATTTCATCGTCTTAGTGCGACGTTGGTTTGTCTTTCTTGTTTCGTTCAGGTATTTGTTTGGTTCAGATTGTCTTTTTTTTTTTAACAAACTAAAATGGGATCTATTAACAACAATGATTCACCCCGTACAAGGTGTGCTAGGGGCAAACCACCCAAAAGTATTTACAAGATCAAGATGGCTTCATCAAGGAACCACCACCAAAACAGAACCAAATTACAAGTGGACGCCCATACAAAGAATGAGATTTTGCCACCAATCATGATAATTATAGCCAAAATTCACCTGTTTTGACTTTAACCATAAGAAAGAATTTAATTTGACCTGTTCAACAAGAACAGAAGGAATAGTGACCGTATTTTGGAACACACGGTTGTTCCTTTCCTCCTAAAGCACCCAAACAAAAGCAAACCAAATTACTTTCATAAATGTGTGAGTGAATCTAGGCAACCCCGCCATTGAAGTAAATTGAATAAAATGTTGTCTGAAGTTACCAGGGGGCACTGAAGAAATATGTAACCAGCGCCAAACATGATACCAAAGAGAGCTGAGTATGCCAAAGTGTAAGAACAAATGTGTTGACGTTTTCAACCTTCCACAACCTGTAATACAAATCGTGTCTGTAATTGGAATGACTTGTCGCCGCACCAAATTATCTTTCGTAGGAATTCTATTACGGAGAAGCCGCCACACGAACACAGACACCTTTGATGGAATATTCTTATGTCAGACATCATCAACCATAGTCCTATCCAAAGGCTCACCGGTAGTGGTGAGAAAGTGATAAGCTCCCTTCACCGAGTAATCGTGAATAGGATCTAACAACCAACGCCGCGCATCATGAACATTAACCTGCAAAACAGTGTTGTAAAGTAAAACAGAACACTCCCTCACACTCTCCTCCTCCCAAGCAAACAAGTGGCGCCTCCACACCCTCTCCCCTCCCCCAACCGCACCAATGACAGTGCAGATCCCTTCAGATTGTCGTATTAGCTTTGATTCAGTGCAGATCCAATCAATGACTTTGGCGTCGTCCACGTTGCAGGTCCGGAGACATGAGTATTCCGGAGACTTGAATATAGTCATATGTGTAGGCTTTTGTATTTTGTCGTTTTATGCTATTAACATAGATGTTGTGAGTTTGTTCGCAGATTCATCTTTTTTGTTTTTAGCGAATTTGAATTGTATCGATGTACTTTATCGATTTGAATGAATATCATTTATTTTTGTCAAAAAAAAGGGAGTCATTAAAGCCATCATTTTTATTAGTGAGATGTTTATTATTGGTAACATTTAAACATATTTACATCCTTAAAAAAGTACCATATTTACAATCTACCACTTTATAATATTTAATAACAATTATTTTAACGTTTTTATAATCAACTTCATCTTTGTCATTAGTTTTTTTTTATTATTTGAGAATGCAAATAACATTACAAATGTGCTTTGACGTTTTCCTCAACACGTTTTGACGTATAATCTATGCTTCGACGCTCAAACTCATGCTTAGAACTAGTTTGTTGCTAGTTTTTTTTTAAAAAAAATTTACATGCATAGTGGTTACAACCGCTATCAATTATCAAACTAGTCTGCGATACCGACAGCGATAAAAAAAAAATGTTTGTGGCTGTTAGCGTGTTATCCATATCATCAATCCGTGTCTAGTTTCTACACAAATTATTGAAATGGAAGCTGAAAATTGGAGATAATTTGTCGAACAATCACATGGGAAAATTTTATTCCACTTATAAATTTAGATGTATTTCAATATTCCAACCGAAAATAATATCTTATAATTTGTATTCATGAAATTTGGCACTTAATTATTCCAACAGAAAATAATATGGTGGTTATCATAAACATCACCCTACTAAAATATATCTCCTATCATATGGTTAACACAAGTGGTGGTTATTGTTATCATCCATGCTCTAAGAATCGTTATATTGATGATAAATGTGAATGTTACAAATAATAAAAGATATCTTTTAATGAGGTAGTTACATCTATATATACTACTATACGACTAATAGTAACGTGTAACTAACTTATATGTCTAATAGCTATCAAAGAACATTTCTTAGTGAATGTTTAACAAGTCGAATTCAAACTACAAAAAAGTGTGTATCCAACTCAAGCCGAGTCTAGCTCAAATAAGTTCGCCTCAAAAATACTTAGATATGGAACTTCCTTACTACATCACAAGCTTTCTCATCATCGTGATTTTGGTGTTGGATTTTTCCTCCTCTCTTTACAAACTTGGCTTGATAAAAGGTGGAACTGTTGACAAATGTATTTTATTATTTTGCAAAATTATGTTGGGCATTTAACTAACCATTTACTATTTTCATTGATTTCTCTCTTTTTCCGACTATTGCACACATGTTTCACAGCTTTTTAATGAAGGAATGTACTTGGGGGCGGTTTTACCACCCAGCTAGCCTGGGCACACGCCCGGGCTCAGTGCCGGATCTCGTAGGAGACCCATAGGAGTCACTGCAGCCCCCAAGTTACCTATAATTATCATAATATGCAGAGCATGTCAAATGTTACATCGGTGTCGTAGTGTAAAGGCGCGCTCTCTATCCCCCATAGGTTGTGGGTTTGATCTATGGTACCTCCTTTTTTATTTTCTATTGTATTAATAATATTTTTATTAAAAAAAAAGGTCTTGTTGGGACTTTAATATATATTCTCAAAATATTTGGCAAAATATTTTGTCTAGGCTCTACAAATTTTCTGGCTCCGCCATTGAATGTACTTAAGAAGAAATGCTACAAGTTTCACAAGAGGAAAACTGAATTTTCGTGAGGAAGATGACGTAGAAGGTGGAGTTATATGGATTAGTGTTCAAATATGAGGCAAATTAGGGTTATACATCTATCTATCTTCTTTTTTTTTAAGAAAGAAATTCATTGTATTTCATTAGCTAAAATGTGTCAAATACATGAGGGTACAACATCTATAATAAGGGAGCTATGACCTATGATTAGATGGGGTTGTTTGAACTAACTCGTGAGTGACCTCATTCGCTTTCCTCCTGTTGAACTCTACATAAGAGTTCTGAAATCTATTAGCTAATAACTGCATACAAGCAACCAAACTCGCTGCTATCATCTATATATGAATTTACACAATCAACAACTCTTTTAGAATCAATAGCAAAATCCACATTGTCGAACTCCCATTCCATCTATCTATTATATTATTATAAATGTTTTTAAGTGTTGCTTAACACGTTAACCTTAATTCTCTCTTAAGAGTTATTCCCGTCCAAATCCTCACATTAACCTAATCCACTAATTCGAATCTTCATCATAAAGACGCATTATCACTGCATTAAAAACACACTTTTTTTTTTCTTCCAATGAATAGTGTTGTATTAAAAGGGTGCTTATATAAGCACCCTTTGCCTCGAATAAAAGGGTGCTTATATATAGGGACGGAGGGAGTAGTACCGATCTGGGGCTGGTCCAGAAACCCCTAATCTCATGCCTAGAAAATAGAAACTCTTTCACCAACATTAAATACCAGTAAATTACCATTGAAAATGTCTGGAGTGGCTCGGGGTGACAGTTATATGCTCACTGCAATGTTCTGCATCTCTCTTAGCAAGTAGTTTGTGTTTTGAATTTTGATTTGGTGCTTGACTTTTAAGTTTTATTTTTGTAATCTTTTAGTTGACATACGTAGTCTCACACTCTCATTCTATTTTTTCTTTAATTGTTACTTATTCAACTTTTTTAAGATATGTCTACGAGGTTGGTTTCATTAAAAAAATTGAAGTGAAGTTTTATTTGTAACATGTGATTGGTAATATTTCAGTTTTGCTTTGGAATTTTTTGTGTGTGATGTTTCATTTCTTTCTCATTTGATTTTTAGCAAATCTAAACATAGAAATGTGAATATGAAAGAGCGTATACGATGATATAGAGTTCATGTGTGTTTGTATAAGGCTGATGATAAGATGAACCATTTTTGTATGTTTAAATTTTTAACAAAACTACATATAAAAATGTAAATTTGAACCACTTGCTTATCATTAGCATACACTAATCCTGATTATGCTTGAAATATTTTTTCTTTTTTTAATGAACAGATCATATTTAAAGTATGATGAGTATTCTTCTACAAAAAGTGATGTCCTCCATTTTGCATATCATTTCACATACAATGATCCTAAGTTCTAATTCCATGGAAACAATGTCATACTTATGACAGTAAACTTTATGATAGGTTGACAGAGAATATATTGACACTTTCAATGGAGTTATAATTCTAATTCTCTAAAGTAATTTTAAATAATAATAAGATAATTTAACAATAAAAATTTAAAAAAGGATGCTAATAAAAATATATGAATGGATGCTTCAAATAACTGTATCAATTAATGTAATTCTAAAATAAAAAATTATTATAAAGGGATAAATCTCTTTTGTAACTATTGTTTTTACAAGTTCTTTCAAAACTATTAGACATTCTTAAGTATTTTTTTTTAATAAAGTATAACTCTATATAACATAGTTGTCCCGTGCACATCGGACGGGACAAAGATGTGGCAAGGAAAAAGGGGATATAGTTCGGTCAAGTGAGGGCACAACATAAAACATTGCCATATCGACAAAAAAATATATTTCAGACTACGAAATCAAAAAATTTATTGAGGGCACAACATTAAATAATACCATTTATTTCAAGGGCTGAATGTGAATACATACATACCATAATTACTCTTTGGTAAGTTCCTCTTCATAACTGAACAAATTGTGTAGCCTTTACCTTATTTATGTATGACAACACCAATTCTGTACATTATATTATGTACAACTATTTGGGAGCTAATCTGACAGGGCAGATAGAGAAAGCAATGCAACGAGCAGCTTTTGCCAACATAAACCTCTCTTTTTCATTCAAAGGTCTTTCAATCACCTTTACAACATTGGCATCCTAGATAGATCAACAAAATCAAACAATTAAGTGAACTTGCATTAAACTTTTAAGAAAAGCAACGAAACTTGCGCGCATACTTAATCCAAATGCAAATGTTGATAGTGAACATACTTTTTGCTGGTGCTGAACAGAAGGACGAACGCTGGCAGTTTCGCCAATCATTATTATATTGTTAACATTTCCGCTATCATCCCTTTCAGCTGGTGAAGATGTTGAATGCTTCCATTGTCCATTAACAATGAACTTGTAGTAATACCTAAAGGCAAAGGGTGATGTGATGTCACATTCATGTCATACAAAAATGTTGCACGACGAAGAAATCAAGTTACTTTGTTGAGTATTTAATTGGGTTTTTCTCAAAAGAGTCAATTGTATGCTTCGAAATAATAGACTAAGAATCCATATATAAAGAATTATAGTAAAAGTAGTACACATACTTTCCTTGTGGAAGTTTAACTTCTACTTCATGTCTTGATCCACCACGATGCTTTGCCTTAAGTGGTTCTTTCCAATTTCCGGTGAAGTCTCCAACCAAATTTACATCCTCCCCCTGAAACAATACAAGAAATTCATATTATAGTACCATACACATATATAAGATCAGATGAACATGCACAATTAAAGACGTATTCAAATAATTTAATTGCACTGAGAAATAAAAAAACAAAAATGAAGTTTCCCGTGAGTTTCACTATGGACAAAAATATATCAAATGACGTTAGAATTAAGTATGAAACTATTGCAGACCTGTTTAATACCAGCAAATCAATCATTAACGTTGCTCATCGATACAACATAACAAGAGAAAACATATTAAAATAGAACTACATTTCTCTGAAATGCCTACAATACGCTCCTAATCCTCTGTAAGATTTTTTTTTTGGCTTAATTGAACCACAGGTCCCTTAACTTAATTCTTTATTTCAAATTGGTCCCATAACTATAAAAACTTCTCAATTTGGTCCCTTATCTAGTATGTCGCTAATCATTTTGGTCCACGCCGTTAGTTTTTTAATGTTGAATATTCTTGATATGATTTCAGCCATTTGATTGCAGGTCCACCATATGTAACAGTGAACCACCGACACCTAATTTTTTTTCTTCATCTTCTTCCTTCATATTATTCTTCATCTTCAAATCATTTTTCATCATCTTCATCAGAAAAATAAAAAATCCAGAAAATAAAAAAATAAAAAAATAAAAACTCAATATTCATCTCTTCTTCTCTCAAAGACCCAAAAAATCATCAAAATTAGCCCAGCAATATATAACTTTTTCCATAACTTTCTCTCCATTAATATCCATTTTAATTCAAAAATTTGCAACTAACAAATCGAAACTTAAAACCTGCAAAGGCAAACCTAGAAAACCTTTCCCTCCCTTAATACTCCCTGAAACCATAAAACCTTTTGTCTCTGAAAAAAATCGATTTAATCATCATTTTTCCATCGAAGTTCAAAATGGAATCCGAGTTAAAAATTGCATCAACACCATCTGAATTTAAAATTGAATATGGCGAAGGTGATAATTTAGAATCATCCATTACCATTTTCAATTTTACCCAGTACAATTTTTGAACCAAGAAAGCAAATCAAATGCTAATTAGTTAACGACATTCAAGAAAAAGAAGAAACAATTTAAGAAGGAATAAGAGGCAGTGTGGACTTGGGACTTTGGATTTAACAACAACAACCTCAATTGAATTCAACCATTCAGCTTCAACTTTTTTGATAAGCTGTGGGTCGAGATTTGAGTTGAAAGATTTGGACTTTAGACATGTTGATGAGTTTTAAGAGGAAAATTGGTGGTAGTATGCGTGAGTCAGATTATGTGGTGGTATGTGTGGCTAGGAGACCCATAATGAAATTGAAATTGCATGGTGGTTTGGTGTGAGTTTGAACTTTTACTGGGTTTGGTGTGAATTTTAAGAGGAACATTGGTGGTGGTATGCGTGAGTCAAGTTATGTGGTGGTTTGAAGGATCTAAATTTGTTAAAATTATGGGTTTTGTGAGAAGAAATGAAGATTGAGTTTCTAAAAAAAAGTGTTTTAATTTTCTGGAGTTTTTTATTTTCTAGATGAAGGTGATGAAGATGTTAATGAAGATAAAGAAGATATGAGGGAAGAAGATGAAGAAAAAGAAGGAAAAAAAAAACAATTGGGTGTTGATGGTTCACTTTAAGATGGAATAGACTTGAATGATCCAACGGTCTCCTTTTGAAAAAAACATTGAATGGTTAAGAATAAAAAATCTAATAAGGTCTATAGTAGACCACCTATAATGTTGGTACACCTGAGATATTTAGAGTTAAAAACTAACGGTGTGGACCAAAATGATTAACGACAGTATAGATAAGGGACCTAATTGAGACGTTTTAAAGTTATGGGACCACTTTGAAATAAAGAATTAAGTTAAGGGACCGGTGGTTGAATTAAGCCCTTTTTTTTCTAAATAAAAGCCAGAAACTGCAACGGAACTATAATAGACTGGTTTGTTACCTCGTGACCATTCCATACAAATGTGACAGCATGTGTGGGAGCATCATGTTGGCCACCTTCAACCATAGCTATAAGATCCCATGTTGCCCATGCAATTGCTGGCCTGCAGTTACGTATGAAATGCTTTTATAACTGATGGAAAAAAATTAGGAATGGAAAGAAGAGAGCAAAATAGATATGAGAGAAAACAAAGGAAAAACAGGAGCAATATTTTAGATGTCATAATAATTTATGTTTGAATTATGGGTTTTCTTGTATTATTCTTCTTGTGCTAGTTGAAACAAAAAATCTTTGAGGGTGACATAAGTATTTAAAAGACACTGTTACAAGTTAATTCAGAAATATCTGGTGTCATAGTAGATATTAATGATACAGCACTAGATACAAGAAAAAAGACACTAAACTAATTAGAAGTGTTTCCTTAAATAAGACACTTATTGTTTCAGTATGTTACATCTCGAAGTTTCATAAGAGTCCTTCCTATAAATAGATGATGTATGAAATGAAAAATATAACAAGAAATAAGAAGAATTCCAGATGTCTTCCTCTCCTTACCCTTTCTATCAGTGGTAATCTAAGAACCTTATGGTCTCTCGTTCAAATGTCAATACTCTATTTCAATATTCCATGAGCCAAGTTCCCATTTTTTAATGGTGAATACTATGAAAATTGGAGTGATCAAATTATATTTACCAAGATCTTTGGGATGTTGTAGAAGATGGATATAAAGAACAACCACTGCCAGACTGGTAGTACCAGTGGCTTTGCAAGGGAGCCGTTTGAGGCAAATATAAATAAATTGTGAAGAAAATGCAACTGCCTTCGCAACATTCAACAAGGATTGAGCAAAGGCATTATTCAAGAATTCTAGGTGTTAATAAGGTAAATGAAGCACAGGATATTCAGCGAAATGAATATAAAGGTAGTGAGAAAGTCATTTATATAAAGCTGCAAAACCTTTGGAAGGAGTTTGAGCAACTTTTCATAATCGAGTCACCTGTTTTTTGTTCCTGTTCCTCCTTTGCCCACTGTTTTTCAGGAATCATTACCTTCAGCACCAGTACCATATGAAGTGAACATCAAGGTAAGTGACCCAACATTGATGTACCATACATAGGGGAGAAAAATCAGACTTGATTCAGAAACAACTTCAATCGCACGAGCCGAAGTTAAGTACTGAAAATAATCCATCTACATCTAACTCTCAAATTTCTAACACTTGCGCCAAGTTTCCTGTTTCTTAATTTGTCTCTTCTAAACATTTTTCCTTGCAGCATCAGAGTTTTATTACAGTTGTTGACTCTTTGAGAATCCCAACATTTATCCAAGAGGCATTGGAGGAAGAAAATTAGGTCAAAGCTATGGATGAGGAGATAACAGCACTTGAAAATGATGAAACTTGCGAGAGTGTTGATAGGTCAAGAGTGTTGATAGGTCAAGAGGAAAGAAACCTGCCAATTGCAAGTGGATCTATATAGTTAAGCAAAAATTAGATGATACTCTTGATCGATACAAGGCAAGACTAATGACAAACGGATGCACTTAAACCAATAAAGAGTGCAAATTAAGGGAGGTTTTATATTGGTTAAAACAGGCACCTCGGGCATGGTTTGAAAGATTCACAAAAGCAATGGTGTGTTGGGCTACAAAGATCAGACACTTATTCAAACTTTCACTGGAGAAAAACTGTTTGCACATTGTGTATATCATGATATTATTACAGAAGATGATCGTGCTCTGCAGTATCTCAAACCGACTCTAGGAAGAGCTTGTTCAAACGAGGTGGAAGATTGATTATGGAGACTTGTATTGATGCAGATTATACAAGCTCAATCAATGATAGAAGATCCACCTCAGGCTATTGCACGTTCTTGTGTAGAAACCTTGTTTCATGGAGGACTAAGAAGCAAAGCGTACTAACTTGATCAAGTGCTGAGGAAGAATTTTGAGTACTAACTTGATCAAGTGCTGAGGAAGAATTTTGAGTTATGGCGCAGAATATCTGAGCTGCATGAATATTGTGCTTGATAACTTTCAGATAAAGTATGAAGCTTTATGAACTTATCGTGAAAATAGATCAGCTTTATGTATTGCTCCGTCATTTTCAGTTTGGTAGGACAAAACACATTGAAAAAGACTGCCACTTCATCAAGGAAAAATTGATTGGCGGATTGACAACAACAGCCAGCATTTTGTAAGGGCATGAGCATCAATTGCAGAAGTGTTAACAAAAAGGCTTGCTAAAATAACAATTCAGCCAACTTACTTGCAAGTCGGGAATTATTGATATCCACTTACCCGCATGAGGCGGAGTGTTGTAACTGTGTAGTAAATGTGTAATTATTGGATTTTTTGTATCAGGTCCATTAGTTAGAGTTTATCTATATATTGAAAAATAGATAGAGACCATTAGGAAATAAGAATAGAAGAAAACACATGTAATTATAAAAATAATGGATAATGAATATGTTTCAAAAAACAAGCTGGTAACCAAGTATCATCCATTGAAATTCTTCAGGCTGAGACAGAACTTGTACTAACTTGTCACCACTCATCTCGAAAGAAAAAGAATTTGTATAGATACTATATTTCCAAACTGTGTGGCAATGTAAATTTTATACAGGACTATATAGCATGCTCCCGTGCCATTTTGAACAGAAAATTTAACTTTAAGTCAACATGTGATACAAAGTGTTTACAGTTTAGCAAGAATAACTAACCTGTCAGGCCTGCACGTGTGCATCCCAGTGACCCAAGTATGGGCTGCATGTAGGGAAATGTCTGTCATCCAATGTAGGTATGCAATCACACAAGCAGGAGACCGATCAAATCCAGAAGTGCAAGTAACAAAAACGCGAAGATTCTTTCTTAGCAACCGTAATAAAAGCCCAACACAAAATGGGAGTTTTTTCCTCATGTCATAAGAATCTCCATCCCTGAAAATATAAGTAAGCTTAAACTGAAATAATCAAAATTTAAGAGGAAGCAAAATCAGGATAGTCAGAAGTTCTGATGCCAACTTCTATAAGACAATAGTTGTTATTCACTTAAATTTAGAATTAGTATTCAAAATGACCAACAAAATAAAAGAGTTGAACATATTTAGCACTCGGAAATTTATATTATAAAGTGAATCTTGACACTTGCAATTTCTTGTTTATTAGACTATCATTAACATAGAAAAGGTTGAAAATTCAGATAGAAATATCAGTTGGACATATCGCAAAAGTAGACAATATCTTAGATGAATTCTTTGAAAAAAATAGATTCAGAAAGCCTGACATTCTTTCGACCCTAGATTACCGTATAGGATAGTTGATGATGAGAATGTTATTCCTTTGACAATAGTCATTGATTGATTTCACATTGATTCCCCAATTTTCAGCTTCAGTTCCACTTTGGAAGTTCAGAACAGCAGTAACTCCCTGAACCATAAAATACAGTAGTCAAGAAGAAGATATTTTAAGTGCTACCACTCACTTCATTGTCCCCTTAGGAGTTATACAATATATCTGCTCACTAACCATAGAGAATTGACACACTTCCAAAATCCAAAATTTCCATGTGACAACGTAATACCTTCGACTCTAAACACCTTAGTCAAATGCTTTGTGTATTTCAATTTCAACTATTTAATAAATTTTATAAGTACAAGATTTAGCTAAAGTTATGTCCCTAAATAGCAGATAGTGACTGCAGTATCATTGATTCAACAACAAAGAAGAAACAAAAATTTGTTTGTCTTCTGACACATTCAAGTTTTGCAACTGAAGCGAGTATTAAGTCATTTATTTGCAATAGTCACTGTCAATGCATAAAACTGGAATTTGGCTTGTTGGAATGAATGAAGTTAACATCATTACCTCAACTTTTGCCAAGGTTTCCACATCATCTCCTGTTTGGATGCAGGATCCCACATATATTTGCTCGGTAATCTAAGAATTAACAAGATAGCAATATTTTATCAAAATTGTAGAAATATTTTAATAAACAAAACAAATGGTAAAGAAAGGAACAACCGAATTGAATGTATCACATTACAAAATACAATAAAATGCATACCTTACTATAACGCATACCAAGAGAGTGATTATAGTACATCTCATCTTTGGCACGATCTAGAGCCTGAATATATTCCTCAAGTGGAAAACTTCCGTGAGCCCAATCTCCATCTCCACTCGCTTCTTCAGTGAAAACACAAGCAAGTTGTAGTGTTTGTTCAGTTAAGGAATTTCTTTCACCATGGGTGATGGCATGTTGACTTTGATTGCCCAATAACTTGCTTCCATTTGAACTAAGAAACTTTGAGTTGAACATCGAAAATCCAGAATTCCCACAGCTATCACTAGATGGTTGTAAATTTGATGCTAATAGTGTCTTGTTCCATGTGACAACAGGTACTCGACCTCTATTATATACTATTTCAAGATCATTGGTCTTATTATGCAGCAGTTGAATGGGAAAGGTAGATGCGGGCCTCTCAAGAACCAAGCTAAAAGAACTTGTTTGCTCCTTTAGCACCTTCCTGAGGAAACCAAAAGACTGAAAAAAATGAAAACAAAACACTGATGAACAGAATAGATTATGATGATGATGGGAAAGCAACTTTGCGTCATTTCACCCAAAAGAAAAAACTTTGCATCTTTCTATAATATCTTACAACTAAGGGCCAATCTTGTATCTTTTCTTACAGCTACAAATCATAATTAATCAATCCTAGGTGCTACAAACCAACTCTTGCACATGTTTTAAGTTTAGATAAAGACTTGGTACAACCCCAAATGATAATGTGGGTCCAAATGGGCAATTGGCACATTAGCTGCCCAAGATCATTCTGATGAGGCAAAGAGAAAGTGATCATTTTGTGTTATGGATTGTTGTTATAATAGAAGGTGAACAGGTGAAAGGGAGAATTATCGGGGAGAATCATCGAGCTAGTTGTGGGCAGAGAGAGACAATTTGTTCTTTGAAGGAGATTAGCTTTTGGCAGTAGAATATGCATTCCTCAGTAATCTCTTTCTTAGAATTTTGGTTTGGCTTCATTCATCCATGCAAATCCGGCTTGTAAGGTAAGGATTGCCCCCACTTATAAACTAATGTTTAGGCCACATTTCATCCAGTGTTCTAGACAAGAACACTGCATCGCAATAGACAGCTACAATAGAGTCAAAGTAACGTTGGGACTTGGGATGAAGTAGTAAGGGAATTATCTCTTTTCATTTTAAGTAGCAAAAATTTCTTAAATGAGACTTTTTTAAAAGAATATTCGTTAGCATTTCAGTAATTGGCTAAATATTTCTCAGAAATAAAAAACTAACGAGATAAATATATTTTTAACCCATATAATCATCTCAGAATTTTGTTTTTAATATACTTAATTTTCAGTCTCAGCTATACAAAGTTGCATGTTTTTAGTCCCTAATTTATAGACACTAAAATTTGAAAACACATTAAACCCAAAACTAACATAAATTCACAACCCAAATGTGTCCTCAATCAAAAGAAAAAACATCAAAACACATACTGTGTATCTCCAACGTCTTTAATATCAACTAGACTATTCTGAGAGGAATCACCAGCTTTCTTCAAAGTGTCACCCACCATAATTATCCTGGACTTCTCCGCATTACCCTACAAAAACAACACAAATCACAACAACAACCAAGCCTTATCCCACTAAGTGGGGTCGGCTACATGGTTTGAACAATGCCATATGTTTTATCATATAACATATTTCTATCCAAATCATTAATCTCTAAATATTTTTTAATAGTTTTTCTTATAGTTTTTCTAGGTCTTCCTCTAGTGATTTGACTACTCTTCACTTGATCTACTCTCCTTATTATAGAATTTACAGGTCTTCTCTCTACATGCCCAAACCACCTAAGCCTAGTTTCCACCATCTTTTCTTCTATAGGTGCTACTCCAATTCTCTCTCTAATGTTTGTCATTTCTGATTCTATCTCATCCAGTCTTACCACACACTCATCGCAGCATTCTTATCTCTACTACATTAGTTTATTTTCGTGTTGGTGCTTGACAGCCCAACACTTTGTCCCATACAACAGTTGTTCGATAAATTTCTCCTTCAACCTGAGTCGTACTTTCGTATCACATAAAACACTTGAGGCCCTCTCCATTTCAGCCACCCAACTTGAATTCAATAAGTTACAGCTCATATTATTTCTCCGACATTTTGTATTATGAACACAAATGACAATAAAAATTGCTCATTAATTGGGAACAACATGCAACAAGGTTACTCCTTCTATATCATTATAAGTGTCTCATTTGCAATGTTTCTCAATAAAACATAAGTTATTTTTCCACTAATTTACCCTATTTTTTTTTTTTATCTCAGTCCACTAAATTACCCCACTAACCACATTTAAGAAGGTTAGGTTAATTTAGTAAATAAAAATCATTTTATGATTGAAATCACTGCAGAATTTTGAACAAGTCAAATGAGATACTTATAAGGAGAGAGAGGGAATGTTTTACTAACCCCTTTGGCGAGAGAGTGGACGATGATTTTCCCATCAGAAGTAAGAGCAAAGCGAATACCAAGAGGCTTATCAAGAGTAACAAGATACTCATTGAGGTTCATCTTGAATGCAGAGTCATTATTACTAGACATTGCAAAAACCCTATGGTTTTTTAAGGTTGTAACATTATACCGAAAAAGATGGTGCTTGTTGTAGAAGAGTGAGAAAGAGGTGGGAGAGAAGGAAGAAATGTTACTCGTGCGAAGGAGTTGAGGTGAAGGAAGATGGTGGATGTTGAATTGGAGAGAAAGCATGGTTGTGGAAGAGAAGAAGAAGAGAAGAAATGGATTTTATTGTTAAGCGTTAATTATGGAAGTGAAGCATGTGAGTTTTGAGGAAGACAGAACAGAAGACACGGCACGGGGAGATTGGGGTCAACAGAACAGCATGTGAGGTGAGTGTCTTTTTGGACAGATTCCAATGTCTCCGTGTGGTTTCTAAACGGTAGTGTACTAAATTACTACTACTAATAGTCAAAACTACCAAACCATGTTAGTGTAAGATGTCGGTAAGGTACAACTAATTGCTCAAATTGTTAAGCTCAACATAAGAGAAATTATATTTATACGTCTACTTTTTGACAACTTTTGAAATAACTCTCTCTCATATTCTCTCTTCTTCTTTCTCTCTCCATTATTTTTGTTCAATAAAAAAAGAAGAAAAGTAGTTGTCACAAGAGTTGTATAAAATTGGTTGTACAAATATCATTCATCAATCCATAATGTATGTTTGGTTTGGCGGTGGTGAAAATTAATTTAGATAGAATTGAGTTTGAGATAATTGAGTTTGGTTAAAAGTGAGTTAGATGTGAATTGATTTATGTTTGGATATATTTTAATAGAAGTGATTCTTATAAATTGATATTGTTTGGATAGTTTGAATCAAAATTGAATTTGAACGTGTAATGACAAACTATCCTTTTAAAAGAAAATATCTCATTCCTATTATATAATTATTTCAGCTTATCATACATGGATTTTATTGCTTCCAAAATTCATTTTAAAATAATATTATTTATAAGAGTTATTTTAATAATTTTTTTTTTATCAATTGGGTGATTTTTAATATAATAATATAAGCATAAAAAGATGTTAAAAAATGATAAATTATACAATTGTAAACGAAAATATATATACTTAATACATAATCATAAATTTCTAAATTCTCAAGTGCAATATAATATCGAAAGATTATTACAAACTAATTATTTAGTCTATGCTTTATAATTTGATCACGAATTGAGTTTCGAGTATTATCTATTTTTGAAGAAGAAGCTACATTGAAACTTTGTGATTGATCTAAGTTAGTTGAACTTTGTAATTTCATCTTCTAATAAAGTTATGTATTGCCATTGTTGAGACAACTATTTAAACTTGCGTCTCATATTTGAACTTCGGCATGCGACGCAGAATTGCAAATCTATTCTTCCATACGGCAAAAGTTCTTTCAATTGTGCTTTTTAAACTTGAGTGGTAGTAATTGAATACTTCATTATGATTTTCAAACCGACTTGAACGCCTAAAATCAGGAAGATGATAAGGTTTACATCTATAGGGACCAATGTACCCTATTGGTGTTGGATAACCATAATTCACCAAATATTACTTACCTAAAAACATAGTAATTATTAAAATATGACAACCATTTAATTGTTAATATAACAAATCATATCCAACAATATAACATACCTTGAGGAGGATGCGGAAAGTTAAGGTTAGTAGTAGTAAGAGCTTTGTCAAAAACACGAGTATCATGGGCAGGGGCGGAGCTACATTAACCTCAGGGGGATTCAAATGAATCCTCTCACTTTTTCAAATTACAGCTATTTGTTATGTTATTTTAATACTTGAACCCCCTCAAATTTGTTGTTCAAACCCAATATCTCACCTCTTTGCAAAGAAAGTTGTGCATTGCACCTCTATATTAGACTTTTTGGCAGTTAAATTTGCACACAATGCAATCTATAGTTCAATATCAACTAGTTGCGCAAACTACAAAGTAAAAATACATTTCTTTTTCTTTTTTACAAAAATACACTACTTTATCTAGTAATTGGAGTTACTAATATTTTGACTCACAAAATATGTTGCCTAATTTATAAAATTAAAGTAAAAAAATGTTTTGCTTGAGTTAGTTTGTTTACATGGTGTGAATCATTTCACTTTTGTCTTATATATCTTAGTTAAAGAATTAATTTCAGTGAGTTTAACTCAAATGGTAAACACAGTATATTGTAATATCTAGCCATTAAGTTTTTTTTAAGGAATTAATAGCCATTAGGTTACTTAACGAATAAAAAAGAACTTAAAACAAATATTGGTTAAAGAACAATTTTAGTTTACCTATCTACTCAACAAAAAAAAAACTATATATCTTAATTTATGCAAAATTATGTCAATTATTTCGATAACTTTGATCGTGAGTTGATTATTCAATTGTTTCATAAACATGAAACCACATATATATATATATATATATATATATATATATAGTACAATATTCACTTTTTTGAATATATATTATTATATAATTATAATTACTAACTAAAGTGTAAAAGTTTGAACCCCTTGCATCAGGTTCCTGGCAGCGCCGCTGATCATGGGCAGTACATTCCCAATCGGCTAATACAAAAGTGAAACACATATTCCAATCATATACAACCATAATCTTTTGTGTAGGATATTTTTTTCTTCCAATCAACATTGATTGCTCACTAGCACTAACAGCACCATCAAGTTGTTGCTTTGATGCTTGCATCTTCACTATCACCCGAGCCTTCTTCAACATCCAAGCCAACATTATTATCATCATTATCCAAGTTCTCGTTAGGTAATATAACACTTGATGGTGCTCAAGCATGCTCTGCCTTAGCCACTACATCCTTGAAAAGTGTGGTTAGTTAGTGAGCAGATGGAAGTCTCTTGTCTCTAAACTTGGCATATTGAGGATTTTCCTGCATATTCATAGCTAACGTATAAAACTACGGTAAATATAAACCTAAAAGTATTACTAAACAAGATATTTGTGATTCACATTGATTCACATGCCAATTCTTTCTACTTCCACCATTCATCGGATGCATCAACGGTATTCTTCTCAAAATTCCATCCTAATTCGATAACTTTTTCAAACAAGTTATACCATGCTTTCCATTCCTTTCTCAAGCTATCATACATATTCTTCAATTTTCCCTTGTCATAATTCATTCCACTTAGTTCATTAAATTGAGAAACAACACCTTGCCATCCTTTCTTGGTAAAACAAGTACCAACGCGTTCACCCTTGATAACTTGATCCAAACATGCCTTGACAAAGTACTCAGTGGCTTTAAGATCCCTCCAACTACCTTTGGAACTTTGACCCTCATTGTTTGTTGAAGGGGGATAAGCAGAAAATTTCCTCTTAAATGTGTCCATAATACTATATACACAAACTATGATAAAAAAAAAAATGAAACAAACTATACATAAGCAACTTGTACAAATCAGATTTGACAACTTGTTTACTTTTACTCCTTTTAAAGTAACAAAGGGAGGGGAAACACATAAGCTCAATTCAGTAAAGTCCAATTCAGAGAGCAATTTGTGCAAAAGAAGTTAAAATTATAATCTAAGAAAAGGTTGTGTTAATTTCAAGTTACGCATTGTAACGCCCCTGTTTTAAATTCACTCGATATGGCACGTCGCATGTAATAAGGACGCATAAAATATAATTTGGAAGCGTAAAAATAATGATGCGTGTAACACCCCGTTTTCCCAACAATGTAAATAATACGAATAAATCAGAGTATTCCACGTAAAACGGAATGCCACACTACATTGAAGTATAAATAGAGTAGAGTTAGTATTTCTTAAAACAACCTTGTCAAAATTTCAATTACATCGCAGCGGAAAATTTAATGCTTTATTCAACGACTTTGGCACTACGGCCTCAACATAAGCAACATTAATGAAAATCTCAATTCAAAAGGTTCGACAACATGGTTCATAAATAATACGTAACAATGGAAAACAAAGCAATATCTCAATCTCGTTACGTATCAGAGCGACCCGACGCGTGAGATAGTCAACTCACAACAGCAGCTAATCATGGTTATCTGCATGTTACCCACGTAGAGGCAACATTCAAACTGAAGGGGTGAGATTCACATTCAATAATATTAAGCATATAATTCATCAACGGAATTTAACAACATAAACAACAATAACTGAACAACAATAATACTTCACATATGCTTCAATTATTTATACTTGGCATTAAATCAACGACAACAACTCGACGATGACGACGACGGGACAATGCAAAGACACAACAACAACTTGACTATCCAGTATGCATTGTTGGAACAAGGGTGTTTCACAAGTCACCTATTGAGTTTTGACAATAACAAGGTATTAAAAATAATCAATTGGATATGCTAAACAATTTGTTCAAGTATGCAGGATCCATATTCAGA
>Ga0228711_1004728_pt1 | contig 20848 bp, 8 predicted proteins | sample MedpolnodulmetaG_2_FD_177996 | JGI IMG/M metagenome (GOLD analysis project Ga0228711, IMG submission 177996) | Root nodule microbial communities from Medicago polymorpha collected in Santa Monica, California, United States - brown nodules | ecosystem: Host-associated > Plants > Roots > Nodule... | reverse complement strand
GTCAGTGTGGTGGCATAATATTTTGAATATTAGGGGTGAAGTGGGGGAGGTCAATACAGGGTGGTTGACTGATAATATTATGCGACAAGTGGGGGATGGTGAGTCCACTTTGTTTTGGTTTGACCCTTGGATTGATGGGAAACCGTTATGCGAGTTGTATGAGAGATTGTTTGAGTTAGCGTAGAATAAATTAGATATGGTGGCTGCTATGTTTGCAAGAGGGTGGGGTGTCTATGGCGAGGCTTGGAAGTGGCGCCGGAGGTTATTTGCGTGGGAGAAGGAGTTGTTGGGGGAGTGCATTATTCGCCTATCTAACCTTTTTTTTTCCAGGTTGATCGTGTCGATAAATGGATTTGGAAGTTACATGTTATTAATTGTTACACTGTTAGTTCTGCTTACCATTTTTAACAGAGTTGGAGCATGATAGGTACCAGCAGCTTAATAATAATAATTTCTTGTGGCTGAAAGTTGTGCCTCTGAAAGTGTTGATTTTGCTTGGCGTCTCTTTCTTGATCAAATTCCTACAAGAGATAACCTCTTCCATCGGAGGGTCTTATTAACATCTGATCAAGGTTGTGTTGCTAACTGCGGTTCTAATGAGGACAGGGAGCACTTATTTTTTACGTGTAGCTTCTTTGGTGATTTGTGGAAGCTTGTCGTTGGTTGGCTTGGTATCTCAACAGTTCTTCATTGCCAGTTCTTCGACCAATTGCATCAGTTTGATGGCCTGAGGGGTTTTTCAAAGAAGACAACGGAGTCCATGCATATCATCTGGCTGTCAGTTGTCTAAACAATTTGGAAAGAACGAAATAATAGATTTTTTCATAGAAAAGAGGTCAACTTGCTTGCGTTAGGTGAAAGGGTAAAGCTTCAATATTTTGGTGGTTGAAATCAAAATACGCTAATTTTGATTTTGATTATCAAGTGTGGTGGTGGAGTCCTTTAACCTGCTTGAACACAAATTTTTTAGCTTCTTGTTTTGTCTGTCTTTCTTTCTTCTTATTTTTGTTTCTTTGCGCCTTAATGGCGTTGTACAGGATTGTCTGAACGCTTTGTCACTCCTTGTGCTAAAGCGTTCAGCGGTGTTTATTTATATATATATATATAGCTTTTTGGCTTTTTAAAAAAAAACATCAAAGAGAGAGAGAGATATTTTTTTGAAGAAGAGAGAGAGATATTATTTAGCTTTTTAAATGTATATTTATCTTTAAACAAATCACTAATACAGTAATACAAGAGAAATTAAATAGGGCATGTTTATATAATGAATAATTATTAATATTCGTAAAAAAAATACAATAATTATTAATACTTGTGAAATTTTGTAAATGTTTTTTTCGAGCGATTGTAAATTATTTTATACTAAGAGATAAAAAAGTGAAAATAATCTTCTAAATAGAAGTAGAAGAGCGATTCTTGTGTGAACATAGAGATTTATACGTACGATTTGGTCACAAACTTATGAAAATGCATGTCACATATTTATTTCAAAAATATTGATTATTTAATTGTTATTTTCTCTTATTTTATTTTTTCTGAGTGTGACCAAAAGATATGATCAGATGTTTGAGTTTATCTAAAAATTATTCAAGATAGAAAGTATATTTAGAGGAAACATGTGTACCGACTTGTCCAATAAATTTTCTTTGATTGTAAGGGAAAATTCAACAACAACTTGCTGTCACTTGAAACGTACAGAAAACAACGCTTTTGATTGTGGCGTGTGTATTTTACAACAAAATATAGTAACTTTTGAACACCTAAAAATAAATTTATAACTTTTATTTACCTATCTTTGATAGAAAACTTTTAGTTTTACTACTCGAATAAAATTCATTTGGATACACATAGAGATAATGAAATTCAAGAGTGAAATAATATTAAGTGATTTGGTTTAATTATTTTTCTTTTAAAATATAGGCACGAACTTGAATAAAATTCATTTGGATGCATATAAAGATGATCAAATTCAAGAGTGAAATAATATTAAGTGACATGATTTAATTATTTTTTTTTTTAAATTTTATCATTTATGTGTGTGCGTCTAATTTTTTTTATTTGAGATTATGCCCAACTAGGACTGACAATGAACCGAACAAACTCCAAAATAGTTTGATACTCGATTCGATAATTGGTTCGTTGAACTTAGTTCACAAACCAAAACTTGAGTTGAAAATTAAACTCGTTAAATAAATGAGTTGAATTTGAACTAAATATGGTTTGTCTCGTTTGATTCACGAACCAGCTCGATATATAAACACACACTTTTTATTACTAATTACTAATTTGAATAAAATTTCAACGATAATTGTAAATGCTAGAGATAGGGAAAAAAAGTTAATATCTTTACAAGGCTTTTTAAACAAACATATAAAAATTGTCCCACATCAGGATGCTTTGAAAGTATTAGAGAGGACGAGTGTATATATATGAGCAGTGCATTACGATCACAATATAAAATCTATAGTTGTAGTATATGCTACGGTAGTAAAAGTGCTACCTTCCTAGTAGTTTTATTTAAATTGTGTTTTTGTCTTTTTTAAAGGTCAGAGACATATATTTTTTCTCTTTCAAAAAAAGCTCTTGAAATATGCAATTCGAGAAAACAAGTTCGAGCAAACGCGTTGAACTTAACAAGTCGAATCGAGTTGTTTGTTATAAAAAAGGTTTGTTTTGAACTGAAGTCGAGTTTCGAGCCGAACCAATTCTTATCGAGTCGACCTCAGACAAGTTCGACTCGACTCATTTCCAACTATATATTTCTATTAATTTTACATCATTTGTTCTATGATATAATTGTTGTTTCAGAAAAGAAAAAAAATAAATAATTGTAATTTTTAATGCAAAATTCATTACTTCATGTATTTATTTTTAGGAATAATTACTTCATATAAATTGTATTCTCAAATCTATATTATGTTCATTACTTTTAAATCATAATTATACTATCCAAGAGCACTTGGATGCAATCGTAAGGGCTCACTTTTAGATCAACTAAAGATTGTGTGTTTGATTCAAGCTCCGACAAAATAACAATGTTAAATTTCTTTAAGGAGAATTTTCATCCATTGCGGTTCTATCCGACTCGAAGGAACAATATATGGTACGTTTGATCTACTAAAATATAAGGGACAATACATGACAACTTCAGTTATATTGATTTTAATTGTAAAAAAATTTCAAGGACAGATCAAACATTGAGGTAAAAGATATGACAAAAACCAACACTTTTTTTCTCTCACTGAACCATGACACAAGTTTTTAATTTAAATACAAGTTGTATAAAATACTAAAATAACATCTTGTCTATAAAAAGTCATACAAGATAAAAAACTATTGAGGACCATAAAAATTTGTCATGTATTTTTCTATCTTGTATTGTGTTGTTCTGTCTAATAGTTGTCTTTTACCGATCAAACACACATTTTATGACAATGATTAGTATACAATAATTAATAAAGATTAGTATACAGTAAATAATATTATAAAAATATCACTTTCAATAAAAATTTATAAAACAATAAAAAAACACGTAAAATTTTAGAAATACGAACATAACACTTTCTCTCTCTAAAATTTCTCCTTCAACCTCTTTCTAAACCTTTCGAACTTCAGCGCTGCTCCTCCCCCCCAATCCAAACCTTTTCGCCTCAATGTAGATCCAGAGATGGTGGTGCGACGAGATCTGTCCTCCCCACCACCAATGCACCCTCCCTCCGCGCTCTTGTCGGATTTCATCACCATCCTTTGTTCCCACCGTTCGCCGTCTTTTGGTGTCTTCTTCAGATCTCTTCGTCAGTCGTCGTCAGTCAGATCCGTAGGCGTAGGGTGGTGGATTGTCGACGTTCTTCGAGTTGGTTTGTTCTCACGCGTTCTTCTCTAGAGCGTGTGTCGCTCGTGGTTCGTGGGTCCGTGTGGGGTTCGTGTTCCTAAGTTTGTTCCAGAGGGCATGAGTGAATCTTTGATTTGTTTTCAAGAAGCTTCATTGACTGCATTGTTGTTATTCAAGACCTCATTAAGGAAGCTTGTGATAATGGTTTTGGATCGGTTGATATGAGGTCATGGTCCTCTTTTGGTGAAATCTGTTGTTGGTACTGTTCTTGTTGTTTTGTCTTCTTGTGTTTTTAGTTTGATGGAGATTCAACAATGTGGGGTTCTGAAGGTGTGGATGGGTGTTGGTGTTGCTCGTTTTGTGTTGTTCGTGTTGTTTTTGTTCTTGTTGTTGTGTGTTCGTGTTGTTTTTGTTCTTGTTGTTGTGTGTTCGTGTTGTACTGGTCTTGTTCATGTCTGTTGGATCGTCTTCGGTGTTGTTTGTTTGTGTTGTATCCAACTATTTGTTGTGTTGGGGTTGTGTGTTACGGTTATGTTCTGTTAAGGAACTAGGGTCGAGGCTGTTTAAGGTCCCCCTCAATCCTTTGGTGGTTCACTGCTCTGCTTTTTGGTCTGTTTTGTTTGTGTTTGTTTTGATATGTTTGTCTTTTTGATGTTGTGTTTTGTCTCGAGACTAGGGTCGAGGCTGTTTAGATCTCCCTCAGCCTCTTAGTGGTTCTCTGTTCAGCTGTCTTTCAGCTATGTCTGTGTTTGTTTTGTTGTGTTTGTGTTTTAAGTGTTGTGTTTTGTCAAGGGTCTAAGGTCAAGGCTCTCTGAATCTCCCTCAGCCTTTTGGTGGTTCACTTTCTTCTCAGGTTGGTTTTTGTGTGTTGTCGGGGCTGTGTTTTGTCAATGTTGTCGTTTTGTTCCTTCGGAGCCTTGCCGCTGGAGGCCTCCTGCTCTTGGATTAGGATTTAGTTGCTTGGTGGTTGTTGCTCGAAAGAGCTAGGTGTGCAGATGCTTCGTGTTGAAGGAGTAGTCATTTGTTACACCTTAAGCCTACCTGATTGCTCAGTTACCGACGGGTGCAGGTTCTTCACGATTAATCCTCCTTCTTCGTAACTCCCGGATCGTTCGTCGTCGTAAGGATTGTGGTGGCTTGTGGTTGTCTAGCTGAGGGTTGGGGTGTGCAAGGGTCCATTCAGGTGGTGGTGATGCAGGTCGATTTGGTGGCTTGTTTTGATTTGTTTGTGTTCATGCTGGTTCGTTTTGCGCTACTGTTCCACCTTTTCTCTGTCTTTGGATTTTGGCATCGAGTTTTTGGAGAAGTTAAGGTATCTGCTCTGGTGGTTCGTGAGTTGAGGGGGTGCCTTTTTGACTTTTGTCGGGAGTCTTGTGGGCCGATCACTTTTGATTCGATGTCGGGAGCAAGTTTGTGACTCAAGTCCTTTTAGGTTGTTGTGATGTCTCCTCCGATAGACCGGAACTTGAGTGGTGGTCGAAGGTGAACGTTTGAAGCATAATCATTATCGGGTGCCTATTTGATCATTGTTGGCGGTGTTGGTGATGAGTCAATAATTAGTGTTTTTAATATAATATTTGAGTCAGTTTTATTTAGATTTAAGTTTATTTTATTTAATATTATTTCCTTTTTGGAACTATTTTACTTCAATTGCAAGTTATTACATTTTAGGATCAAATAATTGAAAGATTGAGTCTTGGAGCAAAAGAAAGAGGATTTGGAGCTTATTCGGGCTGAAAATATGAAGACTGAAGACAAAAATATATTTCCCCAAGCCAGAAGCTTGGCACGGCCCGTGCCACCAGCCACACGGCCAAGCCAACCCCCAGAAGCCTCTTTTGCTGCTTTTTGCTTTCCAGACAAGCTACCTATTAGTTTATTTCTGTTCTCTAAAAGTCCGTGGTTTCTTGTGGAACATTCTTGTGATGTATTTCTTAGGGCTTAAGTCATTGTAAACTATAAATAAAGTAGCTAGCTATCACAACAATTCATCTTTTGTTCTTGGAATTCAATAGTGACAATTGTCTTTCTTACTAAAAGTTCTTTCTTTATTTTCTTGTTATTTACTTTATGTTCTTCTTCTTCTCTTCTATGTCTACAATGAACATGAGTAAGTAAACTCTTCTTGTCTTGGGATTGTTGGATAAGTCTAATGACATAATCCTAATCAAACCAAGCCATAAACCCTAATTTTATATAAATCTACTTTCTAATCCAATTTCACCGTTTTTATAATGAATTAACAAATACCAAACTCATAATGCGACAGCGGAGTGTTAGTATTTGTTAATTCATCATCACAAATATCAATTCATAATGCGACAACAGAGCTTTGATATTGGAACAAGTGAAATTAGACAAGGGTTGCGAAACATGATAATAGTCTAGCAAACCTTGAGACACATAAAGTTTCGTTCTTCAAGGATTTTAATAGCAATCAACCCTGAGAATAGGCGTGGTTGCTAGAGGAACACACTCACTGACTTCGAAAGAAGCTTTGATACGCTTAAGAGAAACTTGTCTTTAGAAAGCAGGTCGAATATAAAGTTTAGGTTTATGGTTTGTTTGTGAAGGGTTTGTTATTATGATGAACCAATAATCCCAAGACACTTTTTATTATTATTCTTTTAAACCGTTAAAAATCTAATCTTTACAACTGAACTTTCTTCTAATCATCTTCTAAAAGTTAATTAAGTTGAACAAACTCTCTGTTGGAACGATACTTTCTTTTTACTACTTTGGTAGAACCGTGCACTTGCGGTTTTACTCATCAATTGGTTCTTTGAGGAGTTGTTGTTAGGGGCTTCGGCATTTTGAGGGTGTTGGTGGTTTTTCTTTAGGGGTTTTTGGTGTTTTTATTTTCTCTTTTTGGTGTAATACTTGAGATTTAATCCCCTTATATACTCCCTCCGTCCCTCAATAGATAACATATTTGACAATATACATTATTGACTTGACGTACTTTGACCATAGTTTTCTACTAATTCACAAAGATAAATAATATAATGTAAGATGTTGGATTCGTCTGATGAATATTTTTAAAATATTAAATTTTCATAATTTATTTTAGTAGAGAATTGAAGATAGCAAAGATAAAACATATGCTTTGGTACGTGTGTCGGAGTCAACTATGTCATCTATTGAGGGACGGAGAGAGTATAATATATTTTGCCATTAAAAAATTAAATAATAAAAAAAAAACACGTGATGTAATATTCTTTCTCCAAAGTTTATTCAACTATCTAGCTGTAGTATAAATGACTACTGAAAATGTCTAGTTGGGCGTGAATGGAATCAATCAAATTGTTTTGACTTATGTGGTATATCCACTTTTTAGATTTCAATACACACTTTCGTGTGTAAGGCTGTAAATGCAAATTTAATTGACATTAACACTACCCTCCACCAGTAAAAAGAAGGAAAAAAAGACCAAATTATAGGAAAAATGTTGGTGATGTCGTGAATTTTTCTTTTGGGTACAATCATATTTTGAAATTTTATACTTTTTTCATCTCAAATTATATGTCATTTTAAGACATATGTTTATCCCAACTTATATGTTATTTTATAAAAATTTTAATTTATTTTTTCAATATCATTAATAAATGACATTTTTGTACTCCCTTCGTCCTAAAATATAAGCAAAAATTGATCAACAAAAGTTAATGTATTTGGTTCAAAATTTATACAAAATACATCAATTTAAGTTGACCCGTTTTTATTCATATTTTAAGACGGAAGGAGTATATATTATATCTATTTGGGGAGCCATGTCGAGACTCCTTTGAGCAGAGTCTTTCGATTTCGTTCCTTGGGGTCTTGTCGCTTAAGCTCTTGTGGTGTATGCTTGGTTCGCCGTTCCTTGGTGATGGTTAATGGTGCAATGGCAGGGCTTTTTGGCTTCCCTCCCTTGGGTGGTTTGAGGTGTTGTTTTTTCCGTGTTCTTTCAAAGTCAATCATTTCAATTCAATATCTCTAAAATAGTTACAAAATAAGTCATTTCATGTCTTGATTTTGCAAAATAAAAAATTATGTATCCATTTTTCATTTCTCTTTGTTATATAAGGTTTAATTCTTTTGAATTGTCTCTACACTCCAATATTGTCATGTGAAAGACCTCACACATGTTGTTCACCTGTAGGTCGCATTGAGTATCTGTCTTGAAATGAGACCTATACAAGAGGTACATCCTTCATGTTTTCCATGTCTTCTTATTGAGTGCTTTCATTGCATTGTTCTTTCCATGGGGCCTAGCAGCCATCCATAAAACTTCCTTCAGCTCTATTCTACGTTGTCCAATATCTTGAATTACAGACATTATTCCGTAAACTAATAATGTATATGAACTATTAATAATTCATATGAACTAATACTACAAATGAATTTAAAACCTTATACATTCTGTAGTCTAAAATGAAACCATACACTTTTAGTTAAATATTTTGAAGATCATTAAGTAATAAATTCAGAATCCACCACCACGAGTTCATTGTGTTTGCCTCAACAACTTCATATGCTATTGTAATCATCTTATTGTTACCATCCTTATCAACTAGGCCCACGCAAATTTATGACATACATGCATGCCTTTGCGTGCGGGCATAGCCCATGCAGATGCATGCTTCAGTTTTTTTTTTTTAAATATGTACATGCGTCGATCTTTGGTCATTTGCGACATGGTTATTTTGACGTAAATATTTGCACCAAATTCAAGTCACACTCAAATGTTAGAAAAACTCGGCATTTGCAGGCACATAAGCCGACACTAGTGTAAGGTTGAAAAATAAATTGGATTTTGCAGCGGACAAAAGCTGCAACAAAAGTAACGCGTAGTTTATTTATTTTTTTAAATTGAATTTTGCGGCTGAAAAATGTTGCCACAAATGTTAAGCGGGAAAAATAATTGAAATTTGAATTTTGTGTTGGATGAAGCTGCTGCAAATCTAAGATGGGAAAATTGTTCTTAAAATTTTAATTTTGCGTTGAACAAAAGCCACCGCAAATGATCATTTAAGAAAGAAAAAAAACTCTTGTATAAATAAACTTCATTTTTTTTCAATCTTTCTTCGCCTCTCTCCTCTCTGTATAAACCTACTGATACAATCTATCCTATAAGTTTTTTTTTAAGTTTCAATCTTTATGTTTAATTTGGTTTATTTTTCTAAATTTTTACTTTGTTCCACTTTTTTAATATTTTATTTTTCTTTAAACAATTTTTTTAATCTTTATTCCATATCCAAAATTTATTGTTTTCAATTTTTATTTATTTAAAAATAAATTTATATTTTCTCACTATTCAATAAAACGCAAAATAGAAAATGCAAGTGTTTGTAACGGCTTAAAGCCGACACAAATACATTATTATAGAAAGAACATTTGCGGCCACCTTTACTCCACACAAAAGTTTTTTATTTTTTTAAATAATACCTTAGCAACGGCTTTTGCCCACGCAAAGGTGAAGTTGTAGCCAGTGCCCGCCGCACAGGTGTGTTTTGCGGCGAAACATAGCACACGCAAATGCTCTATTCTGAGTTTTTTTTTTATTTGCCTTTGTGGTGGGATTTTGGCCACCGCAAATATATGTATTTTTCTTGTAGTTCATGTGGATGCAAATGCTGCCTTACATACCTTAAGGCATACATAGATTCTCTCAAAAATCAGACCTAGATTAGAATCACCACCCTAAATAGTGTTATTTGGATTTGATTACCTTATTTAGCATAACTTCTCAATTGTAAGAATCGGACATGATGTGCACCTTGAATAAACTCAATTGCTCGTCTCCCGGCACTGTAAGCTTGACCAGACCATCTATCCTGTACAAAACAATTTAAAGTAATGAATCAAACCATGAACCAACTAGCATTATTCCAAGTCAAAAGTCGTGCAAGTCAAACATTAAACTAATAACAAAAAGCGGTTATGGGAGTAAAAAATTCCAGCATCAAATTAATTAAACATGAAACCACTACAACTACTGACTTTACCATGGATTAAAATAAATAATAATGACATGTATAATCTTTTTGTCCACATGGGATCTGTCACATCATAAGTGACATTGCCATGTCATCAAAATTGATCATAAAAATGGAGTAGAGGATGAAAAGTAAAAACAAAGCTTGAAATATGAGGACCAAAATGCTAAATGTTTAAATGGGAGATCAAAACTTTAGAAAATTTAAAATACAAGACCAAAAATGTATTTAAACCTTTTTATTAAGATGCATAGTGGGTAAAATTGAGGAAAAATGATAAAAATAATCTCAAATGCTATTTGAAGCGGTTTAACAAAAAAAATAGGTTTGTAAGAAAAATTTGTTACCAAATATATTTGTTTCGATCATATGAATTTATAAACTATAAGCTCAAAAAAATTGTTAAAACCAAACAAAGCTTTAGACATTCAAGTGGGAACTCTATTTTGAATGCTATGTTCAAGTTCTTAAAGACTACATACCAATTTAATATAACTTATAATTAAATAATAAACTCTGTAAACAAAACTTATGAAATAAATAAATAAAAGTAAATCTACAATACAAACGTGTGAGTGTGAGATATTCATTTTGAAAAATGTTTGATGTACACCTGTGAGATAAGAGGGAATAATATATAGATATAATAAATTGGTTATGTGATAGAAAGAGATGGATAAAAATTGGAAAATGTTAACTAATACTCCTGATGTACTAGTTAAAACTACAAGTATAGTAAGTAAGAATTTTTTAGAACTTGTATAATCAACCAATTAAAAGTGTAGAGAATGTTGTTTTCAATGTAAAACTTTTTTGTTTTGTTTTTTTAACTATTGCCTCGAGAACATTAGTTAGCATGACCCATAAAAATAAAACGAGCTGTTAAAAAAATGTATAAAAAATTAAGATGTTCAAACATCATAATTAGTTCATTTTGGTACGCCAAAGCCCAGTTAGTATTTAGTAAAAAGATGAACAAAACCCTAACCATTACACAATGATTGCATTTGTGCATGCGCGTAGAACAACATAACAGGAGTAGTACTTTTTTTTTTAACTAACGTGTGTGTCTATTGTACTTGATAACCGTAAAAAAAATGAAGAGAAAAAATAATGACACAGCAGTGTTGCCCCACCCGTCTGATCATCATCATCATACCAATGGTGGCTGATGTAATTTGGTTTGGCATATCACCAAGCTGTTTGTTGGTTTTATGGTTTCTGACTCTATCTTCTACTAAGTACGCATGATTTGTATAGAAACATAATCATACATTTACATGTATATATAGTACCACCTGCTTCTTCCTGACTCACAACTTCCTTTCCACTTTCCTTGCTTGCTTCTATATATATATTTTCAAGTTTGTGCTATCTCTTTCCAAATTCTCCATCATCAGACGTTTGTGAAGTCATATAAGTTGAGATATATTGAATTAAATATGTAACTTATTGCTGTATATCTTATATTTGGGTTGTGTGAAGTCATGTTGATTTTTGGATTTGGAAAATATAATTGAGTTTGAGTTGCGGCCTAGATCGCTCTCTTTAAGACATTTCACATCAATTCCAACTAAGTTACAATAAGTCATGGAGTCAACAATCATCCACATTAAAGATCTTACGGTTTGTGTTTCAGTATATATTTTGATTATTTTAAAAAATTAAAGTAATCGAGTAATTAAGAATAGGACGGCGGATCTTGATTAAACAATCACTAATATGGTTGATTTTGTCAATGCACACAATTCAAATGCTTATATTTTGGACAAGTGTTAATTGAGGCATGGAATATAATCTTACATTTACACAATCACATTTTAAGAGTCGTTGGATTATAATTTAGCTCACGTTACAAATTTGATAAATTTACATCTCATCATATATATAAACTATCTTATAAGTTCAACTATCGAAATTGTCAAATATATAAATGTGTGAAATCTATTTCCTTATGTCTTCGATTAAAGTATAAATACTAATCCACCAAAGAAGATTAAACCTAGTAGAATGGCTAGATCTGCCCCTACAACATGGCGGACAATATTAGAATTGGCTTAAAGAGGTATCAATATTTATTGTCCGATACACCTTAAATATGAGAGTCTATAGGGGAAAAGCTAGTCCGCCCAAAAACCTTGAATGCCACACCATCATCTCTAACCTTAATTGAACTAACTATTGCTTTAGCAACTAAATTTGAATCTAATAGTACAAATTTCAAAGTAGATTATGTCTTCAATCATTAATTTACATCATTAACTACGATGACCAATTAAAGTTGTTTTCTTAATATCTGGGCACCTCAGAGGACTTTGAATCCCTTTGTTAAAAAATTTACCTTCCATAGGTTATTAATTAAACGGTATACAAAATACTAGGGTACAAATTTTCTTATATAGCTTGCTTAAATTTGTTCGGCAGAAAGGTTTTTCTATTTATCTAAATGACATCAACCTTCAAGGTGCGTCAATGCTCGATATTAAATGAGACATGTGTATGGTTTTTCAAATTTTTTTCGTACGTTGGATAATGTTCTTTGATTGAGAAATCCTTCTATTTCTGGAAAATATAACATCAGCTTCCTTTTTTCCAAAGATTATTAGTTGGCTTCAAGAACACGATATATACGAACTTAATTATTTGCTGATGAGCTAATTTTACGATTAATATAATGATCACCAATGAATTTGATATTTCCAAATCGTCTTGTGTGTTGAAGTAGTAATTTCATAATTGAAATCAATTATTCAATGACATTAATTAATACAAGAATACTATGACACATGCGGGTGATGTCAAAATTAATTGTGACTTTGGAATTGTCTTCTTATACATCAATAAATTACCCTAATTGTTGAGCCACGGAGAAAGGGGTTGGATCAAACTAAAGGGAGACTGTGTTCTATGTTCAATGATGATACATTTATTGCAATATAGTTTTTTGAACTGGACTGAATAACAAGAGATGTGTCATTAATTGGTAAATTACATGTAATTTATCCTAGCAACTATAGGGATCCAAAAAAGCTATGCACCAAATCAATTATTTTGTTGGGTAGTACTAACCACCCTTTTTTGTTAGAATGCTAAACGTTGCATTTGGGATATTGTTTAAACAACCAAAACAACTAACTTTTTATAAAAAATAGTTTAATTATTACTTAATCACAAGTTAAAGGGAAATGTTAATTTGTGCCCTTAAGACACAAGTTAATGAGTTAAATATAAAAATAATTTGTTGAAATGTGTGCAATACATTTAATCTTTTAACTTTTTAATGAATTGAATGCACATAATTTGATATAATATTTCTTCTTTTAGGTTTCTTAACATGTGCCCTAAGGTCACAAGTTAACACTACCCAAAGTTAAAACTTATATTTTCATGATAAATTATTCATTTATAGTTTCCTTAACCATTGCCCTGAGGGCACTGGTTAACAAGATTATATATACAAACTAACCATCATTTTCTATTAGGGGATAACAAAATAATTTTCTTAATAAAACATACGGTCTTTTTTCACATAAAAAATATCTAAATTATCGTAAATACGGTCTTTTTAATATCTAAATTATATTTACGGTCTTTTTTCACATAAAAAAATATCTAAATACGGTCTTTTTAATGCAATTTTTCTTATCTTAATTTAAAATGTAGTAGTGCATTTTATTTATACATAAAATGTCAAACGATTTTTTTTAAAGGCACACGGGTTCTTTTTGTCAAATAACATAATACATAGACTCACACATATTAAGTACTTAGAAATGACGAATCTAAAATTCCAACGTTGTCATCTCTATATCAACATCTTTACAGTTACCAATTGATTATTGAGCTACTCATAATATAACCATTGAAATATAACATATTTATAGCTAACAATTGAGTTGTACTTAAATGATCATGAAAAAAGAACTCTATTTAACTGATTAAGGATAAAGGATTTCATTTAATGAATAGTTGGCCATTTAAATTGGTCTTGGATTTTTGAGTTCGTAAACCGAAATTTTGAAGTCGCCATCCAACCAATCCCAAAATGAGTGAAGGAGACGGGGAGCGAATTAAATTATAGCAAGGAGCAAAAGGCATATGAAAATGGCAATAAATGAGAAGCAGCCCTAGGATTTCAGTGCACCTAACATCAAATTGGAGAGAGGAACCAATTTAATTACTATTTTCACCCTTAGCTACCTAGGCAGTGCATATGCATAAATACACTAATTAAGATTGAACGCTTTCTATTATTTTCATTATGGATTGTCTAATGTTTATCTAATAATCGAGATTCTTTGACTAAATTATTACTATGTGATTTTCCTTCAACACTAACTTCCTTCAATCCACTCTCCCCATGCGACTCAGACGACGATCTTTTTGTTTCGATTTATAAGAATAACCTCGAAAAAGCACAATGTAGTGAGATTTCACTAATACACACATCTTTTCAAAAATGGATACTTCGACCATTTCCTACTCTTTTCCTTATAGTTTCATTAAACCAATCCAATTGATCCTCAAGTCCCCTCCCCACCTTGCAAATATCCCTCCACGACATAGACTTCTTTATTTGAGAATTTCTCACATTATTTTGCACTGGATGCAACCCTACCCCTTCTCCATACTTAGCAACCAACACTTACTTCCACAACAAGATACTAATTAAACTCAAATTTTTTATACCTAATTTATTACTAAAATAATTAAATTTAAAATTTTGTATACAACATATTTTTATAACTTATAAGGGGACATGAAATATTACTATTTATTTAGGAAGGGGAGGCATTACGTCATTAGTCATACATTCTTCAATTTGAACTCCAACATGTTACTTTGAGTAACAAAGTTTTGTTTTTAATGACAATATCAATAAATTAATGAGAAAGAAAACAACGTACAAAGGATACTTGTGTCCATTAAGGAACAGAAAGAGCTGCTACAAAGCTCTTTGACTGCTCCAAAAACCATTTCCAGGGTACAACCTTACATGTTCAACAAAAAGCGAAAATGTCAAGCACTCTCGGTGTTTAAATTTAATAAAATACAATTATTTTCTCTAAAAAAAATTACAATTATTTCCCTTCAAAAATAAAATACAATTATTTATCAATTTATAGACGTTAGTTAATTAAAACTAACCATGGATGTTTTTATACATTGTTTAAAAAAAATGTATGTTTTCATACATATATTTATTTCCCTCTTTTGATCCCTCTTGCACTTTTCACGAGTGAGTTGTGAAACCTTTCTTATGCTTGGCTTGATAGGATTAATTTGTTTATGTTTGATGTTTTTATAAGTGGAGATATATTTCTTTGTATTTGTTCTCTTGTATTGTGGTATTGTTTTTTTTTCTTTCTCTCCATGATTTGTTTCATTGTATTTTTGCTTTGGCTTTGCCCTTCTTGAACGGCTCTTTCCCTTTACAATTAAAAAAGTATAAATATATCACAAAATATTTTCATAAGCTCTTGTAAACACTTATAAAAACACCCTCTTAACATGACACTTTTAAAATATTTCAAGACAATAATATTATTTTATTATTAAAGTTCAATTTCGTCTACATTTATTGGATAGGTCACAAAAGTCTACTTTTGGATTTACTAAAAGGCCTGTTTTTTTTTTAGATAATATTAGGTCTAAAAAAATTAGTCAGCATATATTTAATCGTGTGACGTTACATTTATAATGAAATAAAAAATAAAATAAAATAAATCGTCTGAAAATATAACTATGAGCTGAACGAGCTAGTATTTTTGAAGTTGGGATAGGAGGGGCTATAGCTAGGTATATGGATCAATCTCATGACTTTGTAGAACTACATTCGTTCAATTCAATTCAACCACTTTAATTTGCTGCACTGCACCATGCACTACCTTTTCTTTTCATTCATTTGTCTACATGCTTTTTGCAGTGACTCCGCTTTCAGTAAAAACCCCTTCCTACATATATAAATAACTTTCCCTTTTCTTTCTCAATTCTCTTCTTTCCTTTTGGGCCCCCTCTATACCCTCTACCCTCTTTTTCAACCATCAAAAACCTTCTTCAACGTTTCATATACAATACAACAATTAAAAAAACTTTCAAGCTAGGTAATATATTTTTAACCTCACGATGTCCTTGATTTCTACTCCTTCACATTAATTATCTCTTCTCTTCTTCTCCACACATGTGTGTCAGTTAACTATTATTTATAAGTAGCGTTGTTTTATTTCATATGATCATATCCAAAAAATTCTTCTCTTTTTCTCTCATTCTCTTATCGTCTTTTGAGTTTGAGTATCCCTTATACTCGTTTTATTGAATATCATTTCTTCTGTTGTCAAAAAAAGTTGATCAAATATCTCAAATTAACCCCTTTTTATTGTTTATTCCCTCTTCACTTTTAGCTAATTAAAGTTTTTTTTGGTAGAATTTTAGCCAATTAAAGTATTAAATCAATAAAGATACACGAGATCATCTAACTAGCTAGATCCATCAAAATTAGAACCTAACACTTCATATTTTTCATATATATAATTGTTTTTGGTCATGGAAAATAACCAAAATAATACTAGTAGTGCATTCACAAGCACTTGGAATCTTGAAAAAATGGAAACAAATGAACAAAACCGTATTATTCTCCAACAAGATCATCATCAAGTTCCTATGAATTCTTCTGTGATTTGGCCACCAAATAACTACAACAATATGATCATGGCACCACCACCACCATCTTCATCAGGTTCACTCAGTGACATATTAGGGATCCACCGAATCGAAGACGTAGAAGAACAAGAAGAAGAGTTAGGAGCTATGAAGGAAATGATGTACAAGATTGCAGCTATGCAACCGGTGGACATAGACCCAGCAACGATTCGAAAACCAAAGCGAAGAAACGTCCGAATCAGCGATGATCCACAAAGTGTTGCAGCTAGACATAGAAGAGAAAGAATCAGTGAGAAGATTCGTATCCTTCAAAGACTTGTTCCTGGTGGAACTAAAATGGATACAGCTTCTATGCTTGATGAAGCCATTAGGTATGTTAAGTTTTTGAAGAGACAAATCAAGTTGCTTCAATCCACTCCTCAAAATCAACAACAACAACACATTCAATTGCCACTTTCATCACAATGCATTAATTCTACAACTCCTAGTGCTTTGTTATTGTCTCCTTCTTCCGGTTGTGACGTCTGGCCTTTTGCACCAAATTTACTACTCACTTCCACAACAGCTGCCACAGTGGACTTGCCCGCTGGAATTCAATTTGACGCCGGAGGACATTCACATGTTCATGCTTGTGATGGCTCATCAAGCTTTAACCATCATGAGGTAATTAGTGAGTGATTAATTAGTTAGGTTAAATTATATTATACTTAAATATTTTTATCTATATATATAAAGGACAGTCCACATTGCACGAGAGGGTTGATGTATGTCCTCCCAAGGAGAAAAAATATTTTCAGGATTCGAACTCATAACCTTACCATTATTTATGTATGTGTATGAAATATTAATTGGAGAAGCATTTTTTATATTAGTATATGTATGTAATAGTTGATGATGAGTTTGGAGAAAAAAAGAGAAAAAAGAAATTAAATAGTGAAGACGTATATATATAGCTAGGTACTATAGAGTAAAGTTTGATAGGGGAGATTGATCATGTGTGAGGGAAAAAGGTTTGTTAGGATTGTTGACTAAAGGTTGTGAAGAATAATCATAACGTTTGGCTTTGGTTACGTATAGAGGCATGTATATGTGTGTGTGTGTAATTATAAGAATAGATATAATGTGTATGCAGTTTGAATGTTGGCCGGAAAGTTTGTTTGGCCGACTCTCTTTCTGGGAATAAATTCAACAGTGACGTGAGAAACTATATAAATATTTATTGATCAATTTATAGTTATATAATATCTCTCTATCTAGATTTGTTTTCTGTCTTTCTGTGCCTCTTTTCCATCTCTGTATATAAACATAATTACACATATGCATGCTTATTGGCATGTGTGCCGTATCTAAACAAACACACACAGACTCAAAGAGTGATTTGTACTCAACAATAGACAATGTATAATGTTAGAGTTTAACTAACTATTTATAGGTCTAGGTTTTCATATATTCTGATAATGTTGGTTGAACATGATTCAAAGACATAACTCGTGGTTACTTAAAGATGAAGGTTCCTTATTATTAAAGGCCTGTGTGTGTATAGAACTGAAATGATTTGCATTTTATCTAATGGAAGGAACTCTTGCTTAATGCTACTGTTTCCTGGTCGCAGCTGAATTGAATTTTTTATACTGAGGTTTTTTTTTACATGTTGAGGGTATTTTTTTTAATGGAAAATTAAGTTTAGGGTTTTAATTTTGAAAGTAGTATATGCCTTTCATTATGCTATTTCAAGTATGATTTTCCTTGAAGTGTGTCTATTATTGACCTCTAAAAAATGATTCAAATGTAGATTTTTACTATTTTCAGTAAAAAAAAAATTATAAAAATATAAAATTAAGATAAAAAATACTAAAAATAATAGAGTCCATCTTTGGATCGTGTCTATGTTAGATTCTAACCATATTAATCTTTTTAATGTCTGTTAAATTCTAACCATATTAATCTTTTTAAGAATCAGAGACCAAACTTTGTCAAAAAAAAAAGAAAAAAAGAATCAGAGACCAAATTTGATTGTAATCTTACTCTTATTAATCCTCGAGAGAGAAGAATTGTTTTTCCGTAAAAAAAAGGAGATATAATTTTTTTTTTCTTTTAGATATATGAATTGATTTATCGTCCCATTTCAAATTTATTTATATATTTTTTAGAGGTCTATATTTTTTTGAAATGATTTTTTTTACTATGACAACGAATTTATTTATACAGTAAATTTGTTTTAAATAATGGTAGAATATCTTCTTTCTTCTTTTTTTTTTTACTAAAGGGATGTAATATCTTCTTATTGAGAAAACTTAAACATAAGAATTTGGAGTATAGTTTTTTGTGTTTTTTTTTTATTAAGTTTTATAGGAAGATGTAAAAACAATTTCCATTGGCTATTAGTTATGGAGAAAATGGAAGAGAGAGAAAATTGAATGTAATTTGCATTTAATTTCATGAGAATAAACAAAAAAAATCTTGAAAAAGATGGTTTTTTTTAAAAAAATTATATAGATTAAAATTTTGTCTTTTTTGCTTACAATTTGAGACAAAGAAAATGGGTTTTTTGTGCTTACACTTTGGGACGGAGTGAGTATATACTGGTACTAGTATATAAAGGAAACGAGCAAAAAGAATTATAGTGGCGACATGTTCCAGAGGAGATATGGAATGCATCTTCAAATTTATCAAAAGCGACCACCACACTTTCAAGTCTCTCTCCATCCTCTGCAAACAGTTCTCTACATCCTCAATCATCTCTGATTCTCCATCACCGTCACCGCTTAAACCATTCCATTTCTTCCCCGCCTCTTCCAAAGATTTCCTAACCTCACATATCTCAACGTCACTTGCTTATCCTGAGATATAGTCACCTCCACACACTTCTTGCCCAAATCTTCACTTTTCCTTTAGACAACAAATCCCTCACTTTTGAAGAGGTCATCACTACGCGTAAGAGTAGGTATGTTCGACCGACGACAGTAACCTATGATATAGCCTACGTTAGTCTAGACTATATATATTATTTTAACAAAGAATGCTAAGTTTAAATTTTATTTTTAGAAGTCTATTTAGCTAAGTAGAAAATATCAACCTTTTCTTTCTCTAAAAATATAGAAAAGGCTGAGACGATGTGCTTCGGAAGTTGATATTGATGATACTCCTTGTTGTCTCCTGAGAACCGGAGGCTTAACCAAAAAAACAAAAACAAAGATGACAATGATACTCCATATTGATATATAGTTGGGGTTTTATAATACATTTATAATTGGATTATAATTTTATTGTCATTTTAGTTGTTCCTCTAAATACATAAATTGATTTAGATATTATGCAACTTAGAGTTTTTTCTTTTTATTTGATGTAGTGTTTTGTTCAACACATGAATAAAATTATAATTACAATAATTTAAAAGAAAGGTATAATTGGAAGAAAAGTATCCCCCAAACTCATGTATCTTCTTAACATATAAATACAAATAAAAATTTATATTTATCTCGCATCATGACATCTTGATCATCAAGATGTTTACTTTCTAATATGTATTTTTGTTTAGGAAAATGTTGATTGAACACACATCTCTATTTTACTCTTAGAGAGATAGAGAAAAAAGAGATAGAAGATAGGAGAATGATGGTTGTGATCAGTAGGTGATGGAGATAGATCGAGAAAATGAGGGGTCTAAGTTTTTGTAATATGAATTCTCTGCAGTCAATCAAAACACACATTCGCACATTCTGATATTGATTATCCAATTTTGATCAGACGGTTCAAGAAAAAGCATATATGATTTTTAATTTTATAATTCAAACTATCGACTTTTAATCTAAATTGTCCGATCTTGATTAGACAGTCCCCGATTTTCAAATGCATGTCTGCAAGTTTCTATTGAAGGCATGGAAACTCGATCCTGTTTTTTGGTTGGGTGTTAAAATATCACCACTATTTTATTTTCCTGTTTTACCGTTTATAGTATACTTTCGAACATACTTTCCCATAAAAAAAACATTTGAAAAACCTTATAAAGAGAGGGGGTGTCAAAAGTCACTCACTAAAATATATGGAAAATTTTACCCCATACCCCTACATTTATACCCTTACCCCTACGAAACACTTATAATTCAAATTTTGCCATTTTTGCCATTTAACTTCTCACCCTTAAATAAGCCCATAAAGATGGGCTAAGCATCCCAAGTTGAGTTCAGGCCCAAAATGCTAGTGACGTTTTTCTAGAGGAAAATTGATGTTCACACATATTGGGTGTTAAAATATCACCACTATTTTATTTTCCTGTTTTACCGTTGATAGTATACTTTCAAACATATTTTCCCATAATTTTTTTTTTAAAAAAAAAACCTTATAAAAAGAGGGGGTGTCAAAAGTCACTCACTAAAAC
>Ga0228711_1004724_pt1 | contig 20857 bp, 7 predicted proteins | sample MedpolnodulmetaG_2_FD_177996 | JGI IMG/M metagenome (GOLD analysis project Ga0228711, IMG submission 177996) | Root nodule microbial communities from Medicago polymorpha collected in Santa Monica, California, United States - brown nodules | ecosystem: Host-associated > Plants > Roots > Nodule... | reverse complement strand
GCGTTCGGGTTAACTTTAAGGAATAAGAGATAAGAGATTTCAGAAGTATTTGAAAATAACATTTTGATTAAATTAAATAGGGGTAATACAGTAAAATTAATCGTTGAAGTTAGGTTAAATCTAGGGCAACATTTTGAACTTTAAGGAATAAGAAATTTCAGAGGTATTTGAAAATAACATTTTGATTAAATTAAATATGATTAATTAAATAGGGGTAATACAGTCAAATTAATCATTGAAGTTAGGTTAAATCTAGGCCAACATTTTGCGTTCGGGTTAATTTTAAGGAATAAGAGATTCGAGAAGTATTTGAAAATAACATTTTGATTAAATTAAATAGGGGTAATACAATAAAATTAATCATTGAAGTTAGGTTAAATCTAGAGCAACATTTTGCGTTCGGGTTAACTTTAAGGAATAAGGAATTAAATCCAGAGTTAATATAGTAAAGTCACGCGAAAAAATTAGGTTAAATCTATGTTTAATGCTGCGTCACGGGTTATCCTTAAAAATAAGAGATTACCTATAATTCAATGGTTAATCTATCTTATGTATAAAAAGGTTAAGGATTTATTTGCTATAATTTTTTATTACTATTTTAGACTGCAAGAAAACTAAGAAGGATCTAAATGGTCTTTATTTTTTTACAAGATTTTTTTTTTCCATGTCCTACATTATTATAGAAAAAAAAACAAAATTACATTTCTCGTCTTTTAACTTAATTTTAAATAACGATTCCCCTTACTTATTTTTACATTGTCAATTTTTTGGGGAAGTATGGCACTATATTCACCGCTGGTTGGGTGTCTGTTCGGTCATCCTTAGTGTACCTATGGATTCTCTTAATCAATTTGGTTTTGTTGGTGGTAGTTGCTCTAAGGCGCGTCAATCCATTTTACTGTTGATCTGGTTTGCTGCCGTATAGGAAATCTCAAAAGAAAGAAATAACAGGATCTTCAATGGCAAAGAGTGCTCGACATTTCAGTTGGTTGACAAGATTAAGTCCCTCTCTTTTGTGTGGTTGAAGGCGAAATTAGCAAACATCTCCTTCAACTACCATGCTTGGTGGCTTAGTCCGTTCACTATGTTGTGCATTGACTAATATTTTTCTTTCTTTCACTGTTTTTGTTTCGCTTTCTACTGTTTATCATTGTACATATGTCTGTGACATTGTTCTTATTCTCTCCTGGTACTCCTTGTGTTACAGAGAATTCTTTGATTGGGTAATATATATATATATATATATATATATATATATATATATATATATATTCCATTTTAGCCTTTTAAAAAAATAATTTAAATAACGATTTCATTATGTATATATTTTTCACGTTTTTTATTTGTTTGCATATGAATTTTCAAGCATAAAATAAAATTCATATGAAAACACGAGTGAATGATCATAGATTTAAATGCTAAAATTTCATATCGAAATAAACAAACAAACAAACAATATTATTCCTTGGAGATTTGCCATTTCAAATATTAATGCTAATACATCTTTCACTGAAAATCACACAGAGAAGGCCTCGAATAACTCTATCAGAGATTTTTCAATCCTCAAATTGTTCAGTGTTACCCCCCCCCAATTCTCGTGCTATCTTACCTCTTATCAGGCAGAATTATGTGGGGCCATGAGAGCCATTGAAGTTGCTTCAGAGAGTCATTGGTTGAATTAGTGGTTGGAGATATACTCCATGTTAGTTGTGCAGGCTTTCAAGAACTCTAACCTTGTTCCTCGGCAACTTAGAAACATGTGGAACAATGTTAAGCTAATATGAATTAAATATGAATTAAATATTTATTCATATTTTTAGAGAAGGAAACCAAGTGGTTGATTCCCTTGCAAACTTTGGTATATCCTTATCTTATTATGTGTTTTGGAACAATATACCTTTGCTTGCTAGGGAATCTTTTGTCAAGAATAAAATTGGTTTACTTTCCTATAGGTTTTCATCTTCTTGAAGGAGTCTTGGTTTGGTCCCCTCCCTTTTTTTTGTATCTATTCTCTCTTTTATATATATATTTTGATGGTTGTTAGCTCCTTTGCTACAACCTCTTTTTGCTAAAAAAGAAAATAAAAAAAAATACACCCTTATAAAAAGTTGTGAAATATTAACTACTTCCACTAATATTAAAATGACAACCACGAGGGATGTAAAAGTTATTTAAACAATAGATATATCTTAAAAATTGTGTCATTTTCTTATAAATAAGTCCGATTTTTTTTTTTTTTATAATTTTTTTCTTATATTAAAAATCGGAGGGACTAATATTTTCTAATATATCGTTAGTTTAATATCTAAAATAGTATAGTCTATTTAATTTAATCTCTAAAAAAATGATAAATAATAGATGTCTTAGTTATTGAATATCTTTTTCTAATAAAAAAAAATGATATTTTAAGAGATAGTCACTGTTATTGACAGAATTCATAAATTTAAAGATTGCTCAATAATTTGTTAGAAAAAAGTTATTTTTTTGAGGAAATTTGTTAAAAAAAAGTTAAAAATACGCATTAGTTTTTTATAAGAGGACGCATTAGTTTATATACTTCAAAAACTAAATTAAATGCCTCAACAAAAACTAAATTGAAGAGATAATGATATTTTAGAGAATAAATTGTTTAAAATTTGAGCGTGGATAACTTAACTGATTTAAATTAAGGATAAGAAGTTGGAGGTTTTAGGTTGATGATAGAAAAAAAATAATCTAACAACTAATATCCGTCATTAATTTTTTTCTTAAGGTTTATAATTTTTTTTTGGTTATATGCTTAAGGTTTTAGGTTGTATACCTTTGATGTGGAACATCTGTCATTCAAATTTTGTTGGTTACATGCTTACGGTTTTTTGTTGAATACATTAATCGAATGTATTCAAACGGTGACAAATTATTCATCAAATCAACATGTATATAAAGTTTATAAACACGATGATGTTGACGATGATGATATATATATCATAAACATGGTGTATGTATAGTGCATTATTTCCAAATCAAATGCGGCTTTGTCCCTTTGTTCATTGGCAGTAAACATGAATTTAAGTCATGCAGCTTTGTCTCTTCCTCCTCTTGGCTGCTTCTAAAAGATTAGCCTCGTGATGAACGAAATTGTCATGTACTAACTAATTTAGAGATGAAAAATGTTAAAACTGTTACTAAATCGGCCATTATTAGCCACTAGTGGTTGAGAGACATTTCACAAATCATAAGTTTTTGGTAATTCTTTTGTGGTTTTCATTTGAAGTTTAAGGCATGCAATCCTGCATTTATAGAGATTTGTGGTTCGGTTTTAGAGTATCAATAGAGAAGACATCCATTTTTTAAGCAAAATGTTAACTTTTTAAGGCACAAGTTAATGATTCAAACATAGAAATAATTTATTGGAATGTGTGCATTGCATTTAATCTTTAACTTTTTAATCAATTAAAAGCACAAAATTTTAGAGAATATTTCTTCTTTTGAGTTCCTTAACATGTGCCCTAAAGACACAAGTTAACACTGCTCATTTTTTAATACTTAAATGAGAATCATGTATACAACATCATTTATTTATAATTTTTTAATAATAGTACTCCCTCCGATCCTATTTACAAGAGAAAGTTGACTTTTTAGATACATTGAATAATGTATGTATCTAGTCAAGAACCTAAACCAAATGCATAAATTATTTAATGTATTAAAAAGTAAATTGTTTGTTGTAAATAGGACTGGAGGGAGTATCTAATAAGTACTAAATCCCTCAAACCCAGCATCTCAGACAAATTTCTTAAATGAGATCCACTAATCAACTATCAATAAATTTATATCATTACATTTCAATTTTTTTAATATTAAAAGAGTGTGAATCCTACTTAAAATTGTAGGTCTTAAGTGAGACCTCATGTCTTATAAGACTCAAAAAAAGTTTCTCTCCAATGAAGGTATCTAATAGGCACCGATCTTAAATGTTGAAGACCTCCCATGAGACTTATTGATTTCATTTAATAAAAAGATGTGATTGTGTTTTAGGTTTAATTCATGTTGGTTTCATCACATTGTATGAGACCTACATTAATTTCATTCAATAAAAAAAGGTGTTGTTAGCACTTTTTTTTTACCCAATTTGCATTATATTCTTATCTACCTGCTCAAATTTGAAGGTGGAAGTAAAATATAATTACATTGAAGGGTTGTTGTATTGATTTTTTTAGTCAACCTTAATTAGTTAAGAGGTTTTGCTTGTTCTTTTTTTGCCTAGATTGCTCCAATCTAGAATCCTTATTGGATTGGTCAACTCCAAGAATCCATTGCCACATGATGCTCCTTCACTAAACTGGTGAGGCATATTCAGATTATGGCCCTATGGAACTCTCAGGTTGGTTCATTCATACGTGGAGAGAAGGTAATAGATGTGATTGTTGGTTGGCAAACTACAACATTAGTTCATCAAACTATAAGCTATCAAATTTGAAGCATTCTTAGAGAGCTTAATCAACTTATTTTTATGATTTAGCTAGGGTTGATATGCCTCGACATGTTCGTTCACGTAGTTTTTTTGTCGTTTTTCCCCCTTTCATCAACCTTCTTTATTCAACAAAAAAAAAAGTATGTTAATATTTAGAAAAAAAGAAATGATATTTGTATAACCATTTTTTGACAACTATTGTGACAACTTTCTCTATCATAATCACATTATGCTTTTACTTTCCCTCTTAATTGCTTTGATTTTTGTGTCAATACCTCATTTTCTTTGTAAATTTATGGTTGTATCAAAAGTTGTTATAAAAATGGATTTTCAAATAGCACAACTCTTAGGAAAATCACGACAACTATATCAAATTCTTCCCTTCAATCTTTTTCTCATCACTTACTTAAATTTAATTTCTCAAATCCAAATATAATAATAATACTTAATTATTCACAAAAATATCTTCATTCAGAAGCAACGTTTGAAATTCATGAAGGCTAATCAGCATCCTGCGGGATGATTGAATCAAAGTTCTGTCGTGTGAACCCTTAGATCTTTTCTTTGGACAGAGATTGGAAACCCAAACCAATTCTAGGAGTTGTTGTCATCTGAATATGATCACTCCTAAAAAAAGTCATGAATATCATTCATCTTCGGTTATGGTTCACATAGTCAAGAAATATAACCTAAAGACAACATTACAAAATGACTATAACTTAAAGGCTAAGATAACAAACATAAATAACATACTAATGAACAGATTTGTGAAGGAAGAAGAAGGACCAATTTAAAATAAGGTCAAACTTAAAGGGCTGTATTTGACTATTTTTAGTAACACTAAAAAGTGAATGTTGATGTTGAGTGTCACAAAAATCTATAATGTGGGCCCCCTAAAACAGTCCCCATCAAGAATGCCTAAAATAATATGACAGAAGGGAGAACCTCATTGAAGTGCCTTCCCCCACCACATTACTCCATATGTGTTGCTTATTTTCTTCCTGCCAAAGAAAGCAACAAAATAATTGCCCTTGTGTTATACATTTATTGTTACCGAACTATTTTCAATGTATCATATATTAAAGATGTCAGACAGGAAATGGGACGCATCCATGGTACTGTGAATGGAAAGAAATGTAAGGTAATGAAAATGGCAAAGAAAAGCTTAGAGATTCTTATGATTTTTGAAGAAACATGTGGAAAGTGGTAAGATCCAGAGTCCACAAAGGTCAATATATTAACTAAGGAGTTTGAGCAACACATTTGTTATTTCACAGATATTAGGATGTGTAAAAGTAAAGGAAAAAAGTTTTTATCGACACATTTGTTTGAGTTGTCGTACATGAATCGTACCACAATTGTATGAATGTTAGATACCGATGTATGTCGAATTCGAGAACACGTCTAATCTTAAATGTGTCTGAATTTTACAAAGTACATTTGTTTAACATTTTGATAGAAAATATACACAAATGACAAATCAACTAGGCAATTAAACAACTTTGTTGCTATTTGTGGAATTCTTCATTGTACTAACCATCATATACTTTCCAATGTTATATTGTTTTTAGGTAAACCTAAATTACCTTTGAAAAATTATGTGTAAATTACTCACAACCAATTAAAATCAACCACATATACTCCAACAACTTTGTAAATCATAAAGTTCTAGAAAAATATTTTGGAGTACACTTAGCTTACTTTAATTGATTGGAGATAACATACACACAATTCTCCAAATACAGCCTAAAATTTACCTTGTTTTTATCATTCAACTTTTTATAATTTTAGTAGAAAAAGTCTTTCATAGTGAGCATTTTTTAGAAACAAAAAAAGAAGTAAGCATCTTGAGATATTCCTTTTCTTTTCCAGTATAATAAAAAAAAATGATGACATGGCCCATTAAGCAATGAGGAATTACTTTGACAAGGTGGTAGGAGTTAAAGAGGGTCGTGGAATATGGGTTGAGGGACCCATAATTTCTTTCTCAAACAAGTAGGTAACGTTGGGTTTGGGTATGAAAAGAGCACTGCTTGTGTCTATGTTGTGTCGTAGCTAGGAGTACCTCTTATGGTTGAGTTTTTTGGTGGAGTACAATGAATTGGAGTTTACTTCCCCCCACTCTTGCTTCTTGGGGTGCATATCTACACTTCCTTGCATATTAAGTTCTTAATTAGTGAGTGGCTTCTAAAAGGAAAGGAAAGAAAAAAGTGTAAAAGAAGAGAAAGTGAGTATAAATAAAAATATAAATGGTGGGATATGCTATTTTATAATTGTTTTATAACCGTGAAAGTGGATGAAGACAAATTCTTTTCTTTCTTATTTCATGGTATAAAATGTTGAGTATGACTCATGTTTAGATATAAAGGAAGGGTTAGGGACGGGGAATTAAGCTTCGTTTGTTTTTTTAAAAAAAGTCTCATTTTTTCACCTGTTACAAAAGCAAACTCATAAATTGTCATGAGAGGTTGAAGAAAATGTCACAATAAGAGAAAGGTGTTGTGAAGGTTTTCTTTTACGGTGGAGAAGAATGAGACTTTAGAGGTTACCTTTCACATTAGAAAGACCAATTCAATTTTTCATAAGCAACAATAACATTTGTTCTTTAAAAAAAATCATAATTACTTTTTGAGTGAAGATTGTCTTCATAATTTTCCTTTCATCCAATTAGTTGCCAACAAAAAGTAATACTCATATTAATTTTATATTGTTGACAAATTAGTTAATTTGTTGTAATGAATCGGTGACGAAATTGTCTTTGGTATAAATTTTGGGATTTTTTTTTTGTAGTGTTTATAGCCTTTTTTTGGCAGTGTATAAATTTTGGGGTTTAATATGGATATTATATGTCAAAAAATAATTCTATAAAATATTAATTGTAAATATATTTACCAAATTATTGAGTCAACTTTTACCAACGAAATTATTATATTTTTTTTATCATTTCTTTTATTTCATACAATATTAATTGTAAAATGTTGTATTTTTTAATCATCATATATCTTTGTCTCGTGTTAACTCATGTGCTTGTTTTAATAGTATACAAATAACTCATGTGCTTTTTCTAAAATTTTTAAAATAATTTTCATAAATTTTTGCTTGTTTAAAAAAAATTATATATTTTTTTTTAAATGTCATCTGAATTTCAAGGGGAAAGATCGTAAACACAGCAAGTGCAAACAAATACAACATCTTTATCTTTAAAGAGAAAAGACCTAATGCCAAAAGCCATAGAAAAGGTCGTATTTCTAGCAGCCTTTTGATGGCCACGTGTCAGCCGAATATTGGCTAGTCAAAATTCAATCCATCTATTTTTAAAACGATGTTTTAAAACGCATCGACCCGGTCAAGACATTGAATCACTGAGTCACTGATCGAACCAATGAGTCACTGGTCAAACCGCATGACTATTGACCCGGTCTATATAAAAATATTTATGACAAAAAACTACATTATGAATGAAATTTTGATAAAAAAATCCTGTCATTTTTTTCTATCAGCAAGTTTGCAAGTTAATTTCTTAACTACAACACAATTCAATCTAATTCCAATCCAAATTCAAATTAGCTCATACATTAAACAATATTACTACATAAAAAACCCCACAAATAATAAGTTCTAATTCAGTTTTCATCTTTAAAATATAGTATGACATATTTTATGCTACAAAACTTCACTTTTATTCTTAGTATTCAGATGCAATTGATATTTTTATTCACTAATCCTTTTATGTCATATTTTGTGCTTGAGCGATTAGGATTCTGGTTAATTTATTTCTTTTAGTTTCTTAAAAAATAAAATAAAAGGTATAAACACTCAAATCTAGATTTTTTTATTTATTTAGTTTTTGTACTTTTTACATAAAAAATTGTATTTACTTTCCTGCGTATTTTTTTGCATATTAATTAACGATATTTTTATTAATATTTGAAATTTAAATAAAAGTAAACGTGAATGAAAAAAATTAATATGTGAAATAATTCAGGGGACCATTTATTAATATTTGAAATTTTAAAAAAAGTAAATGTAAATAAAAAAAATTAATGGGTGAAATAATTCATGGGACCATTGAAGTAATAAAATGAATGAGTTGCTTTAAAATGACGTGACATTGTGGAGTCCACTCAAGTAGTAAAGGACGAGTTGCACCATTAAAGATGATCTAAATATATTTGTTAACGTCTGTTGGGTTTTGAGGTATGTACGGATCCCGATGAATCATGAGAGTCCAATTCATCTAAACTTTTATTATGAAAAAAATAAAATATAAAAATTTAGTTTAAGTTTCAAATAATGATTGATTTTGAACTATGTTAAACCAAAACTTAAACCAATAGAGGTCGTGTTTGATTGATTTCAATCATAACATTAAAAAAACCAAAATAATTTAATTGATTTAGGTTGAATTTTCATTTTCATCTAGTCATTGATTTATGGTTTAATTGCAGTTTTAGCCCCCTAACTTTTCCAAAGTTGCGATTTTGGCCCTCTAAGGAAAAAAACTACAAAACAGCCCTCTAAGTTTTGCAACTGTAGCAGTTTTGACCCCCCAAGACAAAATTTTTTTTAAAAAATAACACGTGGCACCTCACTTAGGGTGCCACATCAGCGTAGACCGAGTCAATATCAGCCTTGGGGGCCAAAACTGCTACAGTTGCAAAACTTAGGGGGCTGTTTTGTTTTTTCTTCTTCTTAGGGGGCCAAAATCGCAACTTTGGAAAAGTTATGGGACTAAAACTGCAATTAATCCTTGATTTATTTGATACATCCGTAGTTTTAACCATAATTATGAGTGAATATATATATATATATATATATATATATTCCTTTTTTTTGGAAAAGATGTTTTTTGGAAACATCCTCGTACTAAATAACAGTGTTGTATCATTTTATCATTAGTAATTAAACTCGACACCCTAAAGCATATTTTACGCACCAAAGGTTTGAGTGACCTATTGACTATCTTTTTGTTTGTTGCCTTACATCCCAAGAGTTGAGTTAAAGAAAGATCCGTAATGGATGAGACTCCAACTTTGTTGTTTGAAGGTTAAGCATAAGCTCCCTGGACTTAGACTTTTCTATAACTAAACTGCCACACGTTCAGCTTATGTAGGGTTTCCCCATTAAAACATCAATGTAATTCACCATACACAAACTCTTATTCTGCCAGCAATCCACGTCTTTTTTACCAACAATGTCTCAACACGTCATCTTATATTTATATAATAAATAAGTAATATTAATATTTTTTTGGTCAACTAGTAAATTTTATATTTTGACTATTTTTTAAGTATGGAAATTTCCTTCCTAAAAAAATTATGGAAATTCCTCTCAAAATAAGTATGGAAATTTAATATTAGAGAAAAATTAAATAAAATTACCAATGGAAAAAAGCTAAATATTTTTCATTTTTTACTACTCGTTTCGGTTATATATTCTTGATTCGTTTTTGTCAAAAAAAATTTCATCATAATTTTACCTAAACTTAGCCGCCACACTAGGACGAGGGGATAATGTTGTGGTTTATGCACAAAAGACAAACTCAAAACCCTTACAAATATATTTACATTTATCTTCATCTAGAGGTACTAGTAAAGATCAAACTCGAAATCTCTCAAATTTAAAACTTGTCCGTTTACCACTATATCAAGCTTTTAGAGTTAAAAATATTAAAGAATAGATAACTATTTTTGTTCTTAAATGTGTAACAAATAGTCATAATAATATCTCAATGTATCAAAATTTTAAAATAGTATTTGATTGTGCACTACGATCAGAAAGACTATTTTAAAGGTTATGAACAATAAAAACTATTTTAAAACTTATGTTGAAAGATTATTGTGTCTGTCCACCACACAGAGACATTATTTGCCCAAAACTAAAAAAATTTAAGAAAAAAAAAAGAGAGGTATAGAGACATAGGATTAAGGAAACGCCAAGGAACATAAACATAAACATAAACATAAACAAAACAACCATTCTCTCCCCGAAAAATTGCCGTATCGTACGTTTCTCCATGTTATGTTTTGTGACTTTTCAGCGAGAATTTTTTGTAGATTATACTCATCCAAATCCAATTGACCCAGAAATCTAGGTTTACTCATCAATCTCTAAAATCCATTATTTTGCCTTTTGAATCTGTAAGTTTTTCTCTCTTTTCCTTCAAGATCTAGACATTTTTCTCAATTTTCTTTGTTTCGGATCTACCAAACAATAATGTCTCATAAGAATGATTCTAATTACACTTCAATACCTGTTAGTTCATCATCATATTTAGAATTACAGCCACAAAATGATTCATCAAATTCTTTTCAAAGATTGTCTTTTGATGAGGGTGGTGGGTTTTTAGGATCTAAGGTTGATGATAATGAGGAGGATGATTTTGAAATTGATATTGATAATTATCCTCTTGTTGTTGGTCCTATTCCAAATCATGGGTCTGGTGTACCTGGTGCTGTATTTAATTTGACTACTACTATTATTGGGGCAGGAATTATGGCTCTTCCTGCTACCATGAAAGTTCTTGGTGTTGTTTTAGGGATTGTGTTGATTATTTTGATGGGGATTTTGTCGGAAATTAGTGTCGAATTGTTAGTGAGGTTTTCGGTTATGTGTAAAGCGTCGTCTTATGGCGAGGTTGTTCAACATGCTATGGGTAGGCCTGCTAGGATTTTATCTGAGATTTGTATTATTTTGAATAATGCCGGTGTTTTGGTTGTTTATTTGATTATAATGGGGGATGTTATGTCCGGTTCGGTTCATCATTTAGGGGTTTTTGATCAGTTGATGGGAAATGGGGTTTGGGATCAGAGGAAGCTTGTGATTCTTGTTGTTATGGTGGTTTTTCTTGCGCCGCTTTGTTCGCTTGATAAGATTGATTCGTTGAGCTTGACTTCAGCTGCATCGGTGGCTCTTGCTATCTTGTTTGTTGTTGTCGCTTTCACTGTTGCTTTTATTAAGCTTGTTGAAGGAAAGATTGATGCTCCTAGGATGGTTCCTGATTTTAGCTCGCAAAAGGCTATCTTGGATTTGCTTGTGGTGATTCCAATCATGACAAATGCATATGTTTGTCATTTTAATGTGCAGCCGATATACAATGAGCTTGAAGGTAGGTCACCACAGAAGATGAACCGAGTAGGAAGGGTCACTACAATTTTGTGCATCATCGTTTATGCTGCAACGGCGCTGTCCGGTTACCTATTATTCGGGGATGACACTGAGTCTGATGTTTTGACTAATTTTGATAAGGATCTTGGAATCCGGTTTAGTTCGGCCTTGAACTATATCGTACGAGTCGGCTACATTCTCCATTTGATACTTGTTTTCCCTGTTATTCATTTCTCACTACGCCAAACAGTGGATACTTTGATATTTGAGGGATCGCCTCCTTTATCAGAAAGTAGGAAGAGATCGCTAGGGCTGACCGCAATTCTGTTGTTTCTCATATATATTGGATGTACCATGATTCCAAACATCTGGACAGCTTTTAAGTTCACAGGTGCAACAACGGCTGTTTCGTTAGGTTTCATATTTCCACCTCTTGTTGCAATAAGATTAAGTCATCTGGGAGATTTGAGCCGTGTAGAACGTATTTTGTCATGGTTAATGTTGGTATTGGCTGTGACTGTTAGCATTGTAGGAGTCGTTGGCAATGTCTATAGCATGGAGAGTAAGTCTTAGTTACACTTTGTATTGGTTAATGGTTGCTTTTCATAGGAATCAGGTTGGAACAAGTACAAGGCATAGGAAGGTGATTTGTTCATTGGCTCTGCTGCATGTGACTCTAGCAGCAAAAGATAGGCAATGTGAGGAGGATCATTCTTTAATGCAGGATAAACATTTTTTCTGTTCTGCTGCGGCCACGATGATTATAGTATGAGATGCACATGATGCTTCAAATTACCTTGAATTTGAGAATTGATGATTAGAGTGTGAAAGCAATTTTTTTGGCTGGTTTATTTGCCACGGACATAGCTATACAGTTCTGTCAATTTCTGATGACAGTTCTATTATTTTTTTTGGCATTTGTTTTACAGTAAAATGATGTTACCACTCTTAGTAACAGATTCTTACAACTGCTTAAATGAGATTTGTTTCATTTTCAGCAGAAAGGATGTAGTTGGTTTACATATACCAATTATTTATTTTTATGAACATTTCACTTTCACAATTTTCATATATACTAGAAACACTTGAGCTTAATTTTAAATGGTTGGTTGTACAATGGTTCAACTTTGTAGCTGTTCTTTCAACCCAAAGCTGATCCTTGATTTTATTACTAATGTTTGGTCGAAATTTCGAACTCATTTCCCACACAATTTCTGGGCAATTTGGAAATTGAAGTTCCAGAATGAATATAAAAGATTAATCACAATACATAGTTACAACATGAATCTAACTCTCAGCTTCTAATTGTGTGATCAAATAGAAGAGCCTAACTTGTCAAGTTTTTTGTTTTTTTTTTAAATTACAATTTGAACCGTCTAAAAGATAACAAAGTCAAGCATTTAAAAGATAAATAAAAACACAGTAAATAAAAGATAGCCAAGAAAGAAAAGAAAAAAGATAACCTTGTTAACTGTATCATGTGTTTTCATTCTTTACATCATGAGTTTTCCTTCCTTTACAGTTGTTTCAGTAGCCCAAACATTATAAAATGAAAGTGATTATACTTTTTTTAAACAATTTCAAGCCTTCCAGATACATCTGATGTAATATTATAAGTCAATAGAACTATGGTAAGGGTAAAGTTAGTTTAAACATTATAAAGTGAAAGTGATTATACTTTTTTTGAACACAGAAGATGAAGATGTTTATAAATAAGAATACAAGGAGTACTCAAACTCATTTCCCGACGATAAAAGGAAGTCAATTTTTACAGTCGTAAAGTATTCTAATCCTGTTAGCAAGCCTCTATTACCACATTTATTTACATTAGGTTATTGTAGTACGGTAGTACCCTGCATTGCTTTTACCACAAGAATACGAGGTTCAATCTCCCTGTTAAGCTGATCCTCGGATTCTGAAATGCACTGTATTCATGTTCACAGTAATTTATTTATAAATATCAATTCATGCAGGAAGCATGGGTATGTTTGAAAATGGAATGTTTCATAAAATAGAATTTAAATTCAGAAAAACAAACGAACCTTGATTTCAACGGAGTCAGTTTCCATGCAACTTCTCTCACAAATCAGTTTGGCAGTGTTTCCGCAAGAGATCAACTTTATGTGCAAAACCGAGGGTCCGAAATAGCTCCATAGCTATCTTGTACTGAGCAACAAATGCAAAAAGCTCCAAAACTTCACCTTCATCGAAAGAAGTAACCAATCCATAAATTGACAAAAGCAGTAGAAAACCAAGAATCACCAAAGAATTTTCAGTATTTCCTTTTATGTTAGCTTTGAAATGATGTGCTAGCTTCAATGCTTGTTCTCTTACACGAGGTTTAATAATTGGTGACATTCCCATCAGTGTTTCTAGCAGATAGATGCGCCAATCATCAATAACCAAATCATTGTCATCCTCCTTACACAGTGGCATACTAGGGTTCTGTATTATATCCAAAACAAGTTTTGCAGGATTTAATGATTCTCGCAGAGTAACTCGAATTTCATTTTGCTCACTTGGGAGCAATTGCAAACTTGTTCCACCAATGGTACTGCTTAATTGATCATCCATGTTAGATGTAACTGCATATTTAGATAACAAATATTTAAGCTCCTTCATATACAGTTTTGACAGTGTGTGTGTGTGTGTGTGAGATATGAAATATGGAGAAGCTTTTCAACTTGACTAAGCATACAACAGTAACACAATTAGAAACATTTTTAAAGAATTATTTACTCAATTCTTTTTCCTCATCAATATTTATTATTAATGCTTTAAACTTACCCATCTTTGATTCATGATTCTTGACTTGTGCTTCAAGCTGCATCTCTTTTGATCTGAAGGCCTCAACCTGGCTTTCAAAATGCTTCTTTTCTGCTTCGAGCTCCTTAGCTCGACCTTCAAGTTCCTCCTCCTTTGATTTAATGCCCTTCATTCGGCTCTCAAACTTCTCCTTTTCTGATTCAAGCTCCTTCACCCGGTTTTCAAACTCCTTCTTTTCTGATTCAAGCTCGCTGATACGATCTTTAAGCTTAATTCTTGATTCCAACTCCTTTACCATTCCTTCAATGTGCTTCTCATTTGACTCAAGCTTCTCCTCCCGTCCTTGATATTGCTTCTGTTTGGACTCAAATTCCTTTATTAGAGCACAAACTTTACTCTTTACTTCTATTACGTCTAGTAACTTCTTCCTTTGTGACTGTAACTTTGCTGCTTGTATGCCAACTGATTTCTTCATAGCATCAAGGTCTTTCTCTTTGGCCTTAAGTTCCATAGCACATTCATCAATTTTTTCGGAAAGAGCCTTGAGTTGCTCTTCCTTCCTTTCACGATCCTTATCAATGACTTGACAAAGTTCAATTTCTTTAGAAATGTTACCCTTGACTTGATTAAGTTCTATCTCTTTTACCGCAAGCTCTTTCTTGCGCTCTCCAATCAAGCCCTCCATTGCTACAATTTCCATGACACAATCTTTATATTTTCCCTGCATTCTGTGGTGAATTTTGTTAATTTTTCTAACACAACTAACTTGCGTATTCTTATTTCGAAGCTCTTTGTCGCACTCCTCAATATCTCTCTTGATGGACTGCAGTATCTCCTCTTCTACTTGCTTCTTCATTTTGCATTCCTCAAATGATTTTTTTATCAAATCAATTTCTTTGTCCAGTGAGGAAAATAATTTATCGGCAGTATCATCTTGATCTTTGTCATGATCATCATATGGTGACACCTTAGATTTCTTAACAGAATTGCGCAAGGAATTTCTGTTGTTCGATGGCCTCTTCCTCTTCTTAATAGGAAGTTCACGGTTACATGTTCCCAAAGGAACTTGATTCCCCTTAACCGGAATTGCAGAAGTACGCCTTTTCTTAAGAGGAACAACACAGTTACATGTTCCCAAATTCGACATCCGGGATACCCTTTCTGACAAAGGTTCATCATCATCATCATCATAATCAGCGTCATCACAAGAAACTGGATTCCACACGTCCAATTGCGATATATTATTCGAACATGAAGGGAGCAGTATAAAATTGAAGTTCCCATCATCACCAACACTACAATTTGTCTTATCAGAAGCCTCAACATCCATGGTTCAACTGTGGAAGAAAAATTTTTTTGAAAAAAATTATAAGTCAAACTCAATCAATCATCATGTATACATAGACAACATTAGAGTTCCATTCAAGAAAGCAAATTAGTCTACAGATAAACAACAATTAAGAACAATGACAGCACAGTAAACAAGGATTGTTTCAACATATATAATACAAAAGCATGAAAATATAAATATGATATAAAAAGCAGTTCCAGTTGACAATGATACTTACAAAACATCATGGTTGATGCTTCTAACAGTTAACTACTAGAAGTGAATAAACATGCAAGACAGAAAGAAAAACATGAAGAGTTTGTTTGTTGCATGTTACGTTTTGTCACACAAAACAGACAGGTTACGTTTTGTCACACAAATCTAATTGGAAAAAAAAACATAGAAGTAACTTTAACAAACTTAAACTTTTTCCTTTTACCTTTTTTTTCATTAGCTCTATTTCTCCTCTCCTTGTTGCAAAATTCCTACAATAATGCTATTTATTCATGTTATACATGTTTGATAAGTTAACGTTTTATTTATAATTTCATAAATTAGAATTTTGATCAAGTTCCGTGAGGATAGTTTTTTTCTTTTTTTGTGATGGCCGGGGTTCGAACCCTGGACCTTGCATATTTTATGCATTGTCCGTACCAACTGAGCGAAGCTCACAATGACAGTTTAGTTGTTAGAAACATTGTATTACATTTTCTTCGGAAAGAAATATAAATAAAAAAGATAGTTGAAAAAGATAGCTTTCTCAAAAAAATAAAATAAAAAAGATAGTTGAAAAAGTTGAAGTATGTGAACTAAATTTTTAACTACATATTTACCTTTCAACGATCACTGTTGCTTATATATTTCGTTCTAGTCACAAGACTACTTACTCCCCTAAGCCTCTATTTTTGTAACTATGAATTAGGTTCTTCATTCAAGAAACAATTTTCTACACGCATCTAAATTATTAGAAAAATACTTTACGTACACCCCTTAAAGGTCTATACACCTTAGGACAAAAAGAAAAAAAGAGTGATGCATATGTGTGATGATGTGATACTGTGATAGAATGATAGAGATAGAAAGAAAATAAGACCTTGCATAAATGTAGAAAAATAAATGATGTTTATTTATCATTGTTGAAATTATTATGTACCAATTAGAGATATAATCAAACTAGATTTTTTTTAAGGAATCAAACTAGATTTATATTCTTTAAATACTTATCTCAATGAAATCACTTTTATTTATTTTGAAAATATGTTTTAGTAATAGGGTACTCTCAACCCAATATAGCACTGAAGAGATTAAAATCATCCCATAAAATCAAATATAACCTCTTTCTTTTTCTTTTAGAAAAGAGAGAGCCGAAGCCCAAGAATTCTCATATAATTAGATACTATACCTTGGGTTCTTTTTTAAGTTTCATTTAACTGCGGATTTAGTGTTTTTGTTTAGCTGTCGTTTTGGTATTTTAAAGGTACAATTTGTCAATTTACCCTTTATCAATTACTCTTATTTTTTTCAATAAAACTAATTAATGTTATATATTTGGAAAAAAGTTTGTTTGTTTTTTTTAAACAAAGTGTGTTTCTTGTTTCTTCAAATTTAAACAAAATTTTGTTACCTATAATAATGGTTCCATGAAGAGTTAAAATTCTATAAATAAGATGGACAATAATTGTTAAAAAATTCAAGTGTAAAGTAAAAGAACAAATCTGAGAGAAAAAAAAGACTCCATGAGTATTCAAAAGGAAGAAAAGAGTGGAAGACTAATTGAAAAGCTCATGGGGATACTCGTTGAAAATTATTTGTTATGAGAGAGAAAGTGTGCAAAAAAAATAGGAATTTGTTGGAGAAAGAGATAGTAACTAACAATTGTTTGTTACAAGAAAGAAATAATATACTCCCTCCGGTCCTATATATACAAAAAGATTCTTTTTCTAGGTACATTGAATAATTAATGTATCTAATTTAAAATGAAGGCCGAATACATTAATTATTAAATGTATCTAAAAAAAGAATATTTTCTTATATATAGGACCGGAGGGAGTATTAAGTTTATTAAAAAGGGAAAGTGTGAGCAAAAAAATAAGAATTTATTGGTGGATTAAAATGAGGGCATAATAAGAAGAAAATGTGTAAAAATACACTTCGCTAATTTGATGCTAATATTCCAAAGCGACACTTAAAAAAAACGGAGGGAATAATTTTTTTATGGGCGGACCGTCAATATACTCCTAAGGGCTCGAATACCCTCCAGAAAGGCTTAGGCGCCCTTTAGAAGGGCCCATGAAGCCTAGGCGCACCCTTCCAGAGGCGCCATCTCAACTAGTATGTAGAGCTTAGTAAAATAACTTAAGGCCCAACTTGCTTTGGGCTTAAGTCACGCAAAAACAAGCCCATAAAGAGCTATAACCCCTCTTGAGATCATTCTCAAGGCATCACTTAAACAGACTAAACCCTAGTTTCTAATATTGTACTTACTGCAAGTAGAGTTGGCGCCATCTGTGGGTACCTCGGTAAAACTAACCTAGACCACACCTTTGGATCATAAACACGATTTAGAGAACAAAACCACCATCCCTAAATCGCACCCTTCATCGCGATTCATAATAAAACCGCAATCGTCGATCGCACTAGTCCACTTTTCGACTCTTCCTCATCACGATGACCGAATCCTCTGATAACAACGTCGTTGAGGCGATGAAGCTTCAAATCTCACAACTTCAGGAAAGAAACGAAGCCCTTCAGGCTTTCATGGAAACTGTCCAGCAGCAACATCATGAGAAAGAAGGGTTGCAACACGACAATTTGGACGACCCAGATCCTCAACCGCTTTCAACAAATATATGAAGCGCACTTGTCCCAGAAAATTTCAAATCGCCGTCCCTCCCGTCCTTCGATGGCAAATGCGACCCGGTGGAGCACGTTACAACATTCAACACCCGTATTGCTGTGGTCGGAGCCGCCGACTCCCTCAAGTGCAAACTCATGTTGGGAACTTTTTGCGACGCCGCCTTACGGTGGTATACGAACATCCCACACTTCTCTATTTGTCGGATACTAGGACATGACCAGAAAGCTCATTCACCAGTTCTCCTCTAACAGACATCGTAAGGTTTCCTCCACTAGCCTGTTTAATGTCCGCCACTAGCCTGTTTAATGTTTGCCACCTCCTCGTAGCGCCTCCTCCTTATGATGTCTGCTATCGAAGAATTGGTGAATGAGCTTTCCGGTCATGTCATGGTATCCGACAATAGAGAAGCGCAGAAGGTTTACATACCACCGTAAGGCAGCATCGCGAAAAGTTCCCCGATGGAGTTTGCACTTGAGGGAGTCGGCGACTCCGACCACAACCATACATGTGTTGAATGTTGTAACGTGCTCCATAGGGCGACTCTTGCCATCGAAGGACGAAAGGGACAATGATTTGAAATTTTCTGGGACGAATGCGTTCCATATCTCTGCTGAAAGCAGTTGAGGATCTGGGTCATTCAAATCCCTGTGTGCGACCCTTCCTTCTCGTGATGTTGCTATTGGATAGTTTTCATTGAAACCTGGGGCTTCGTTTCTTTCTTGAAGTTGTGCGATTTGAAGCTTCATCTCCTTGACGACATCGTGATCAGAGGATTCGGTCATCGTGATGATGAAGAATCGAAAAATGGACTGTTTCGATCGAGGATTGCGGTTTTACCCTGAATCGCGATGAAGGATGCGATTTAGGGATGGTGGTTTTGTTCTTTGAATCGTGTTTACGATCCAGAGGTGTGACCTAGGTTAGTTTTACTGAGGTTCCCACAGACGATACCAACTGTACTTGCAGTATGTACAATACTAGAAACAAGGGTTTAGTCTATTTAAGTGATGCCTTGAAAATGATCCCAAGAGGGGTATTTATATCCCTTTATGAGCTTGTTTTCGCGTGACTTAAGCCCCAAGCAAGCTCGGCCTTAAGTCATTTTACTAAGCTCTAGATACTTATAGAAGCAAATTGAGGCGGCCCCTCTGGAAGGGCGCACCTAGACATCAGGAGCCTTTCTAAAAGGCATTCAAACCCTTAAGAATATATTGACGGTTTAATAGGATATATCAAACAAAATTAGATACTATTTTTTTTATGGGATATCAAACAAAAACCTAAACAAACTGAAAAACTGTAGTTTATTATCATTCATTTTATTTGTTATAAAAAATACATTAACGAAAAAAAATACCTTGACGAAATTGACAGCAACAATAAGTGGGATAAAAGACTAACATCGACAAATTAAAAAAAAAATAAAAATTACACCAAAAACATATGATTCGTAAATATAAATCTCATTAAAAGGATTCTGAGAGTTAAGGTATTTCCTTTGAACTAGGGCATCACATACTCACCTTAAATTTTTTAGTTAAAAAAGAATGCCAAAATAGAAGTACAATTACATAAACCTAAGAACAATATGATCTGAAATTGCAAATACATCTAAATCGTCCCTCAGAAAGAATTTATTTATTTTTGCCTGTGCTTACACAAAACATAACTAGAGAAAAGAAAAGAAAAACATAACTACCAACAAAACATATAAATCGTCCCTAAAAAAAAACATATAAATCTGAAATTGCAAATACATCTAGAGAAAAGAAAAGTAACGTACCAGGTTATTTTTCTTTCAACAAAAGAATTGACTGTGCTTACACAACTTTTTCTATATGTTTCTTGTCCTTTCTATTGTTCTCTGAGACCTTTATTTATAGTGATGAATTAGGGTTTTACTTTTATAAAGATTATAAAAATAGAGATAATCAAATCAGATTTTTTATTCTTTTAAAATCTTATATTAACGAAACAAATCAAGTTTATTATATTTGTAAATATTTTCAATCATAGATATTCTATTTAACCAATATACCATAAATAGTTGAAGAGATTTAATTAGCTCATAAAATCAAATAGAATAATACTATATTTGTTTCTAATATATTCTTGGTGATGACGGTCCATGCTGATAAGGCGATGACAAAGCAACAATTGGCCTTCTAAGGGTCCGTTTGGTTCGATAATTAGGAGGGGAGGGGAGGGGAGAGATTTTAACGGAGGGGAGGGGAGGAGAGATATTTTAATTAAAAACGTGTTTGGTTCGCAAGGGGAGGGGAGGGGAGGGGGAGGGATTTTAAAATTATTTTACTGTTTTACCCTTAAACTTAATTAAATAAAA
>Ga0228711_1004723_pt1 | contig 20859 bp, 4 predicted proteins | sample MedpolnodulmetaG_2_FD_177996 | JGI IMG/M metagenome (GOLD analysis project Ga0228711, IMG submission 177996) | Root nodule microbial communities from Medicago polymorpha collected in Santa Monica, California, United States - brown nodules | ecosystem: Host-associated > Plants > Roots > Nodule... | reverse complement strand
TGTCTTAATTTTTTTTAAAAAAAAAAAAAAAAAAGTAGTGCTTAAATTTTCAAATAATGCCTAAGCATTATTTTTGCACTGTATTTAAATATTGTGAGATAAGATTTCTGTGCTTAAAACATGAAGTAAATATTATATTAATTTCCTCAATAATAAAATTTGTACTTTTTGATACTCTTTTGGCTTTTGACCAAGGTATTGAGACATGCTACTTTGAACTTTGGAAGTTTACTGACTCCAACAACACTCAACTTTTATTTGAGTTTTTTTTTTCTTTCATTTTTTGTGGTTGTATATATGTAGGTTGAGAATTATTTACTTAATTAACTATTGTTGGTAGCGAGCGGCAGATAACTAATACGGAAGATATTTTAGTATTCTTTGGATGTTAAAGAGCAATGCTTAAAGTTAGAAGAGCAATTTCCAACTTCTACCACCATTATTTTATCCAAAACAAATTGCATTATTTTTGAACTATTATTTTCCCACCATACTCATTTCTCGCACATCCTATTTCTTTTACGAAAATGTATATGTAATTTTCAGATTTTATTATCCAAATTGAGTTTTTCCCATGTCTTAGGGTGGAAAAATAAGTTTTTCCCCAATTCATATTTTATAATCTGAGCACCCCAATAGTAGGGCGCTTTCCTTTTTTTCGGATTAAAGAATCCGAAAACCCCCCTAAACACCCATATACAGGAGAAAACACAATTCGAATTATATAATCCAAACATTATCAGCAAAAGTTCTAAGTTTGTTTGTAACATGGATAACCAGTTTAAGGACCATATTAATCTTCCTAAGAGAAGGTAATAGATTCTGATGATTCTGATGATTGCTTATGTATAAACATATTTTGGATTATATAATCATATTTCGGATTATATAATCTGAAACCCATGGACATTTTTGTAAAAAACATAGGACACAAGAGAAGGTAATAGGGTGGGAAAAGTAATAGTCTTGTTTTTGTCATATTTCAAAGACTTCAACTACAAGGCTTAGGTCAGTTCCAACCCAATCATAAATATTTAGGCCCATATTTAATATTTTATAGGTTATTGCTTTTTTTACCCTATGAACTTCTCATGCACCCTAATTTATTTCTCTTTCTGAAAATGCCCTTAGAATTTCGGATGCTATATGCTTATACATAAGCAGCAATCAGAATCTTTCATATTTTATCAGTTGCGAATTTTGCTTTTAAAAAAATATGTAAAAAAAAGAGAAGATAAAATTTATCAAATAAAATAATATATATATATATACACACACACACACTACCAAAATATTCTAAAATTCAAATAAAGCCAAAGCAGTTTTGTTTTTTGGATTTTTATGAGAATGTGAAAAATTTTAAAAATTGAAAAACGGTCTAAACGATAGAATTTTGGATTTTAAGGGGTGGAGTCATGCAAGAAGTCTCATCTAGAGGAGTCTTGATCTATGATTTTTGTATGATTTTCTGGATAAGTTTAAGAACAATCCGATCAAATAGCTCAAAAAGTGGATTTTCTACTGGGACAACTAACAATGAAATAAAACACAAGAATAAAGGTTAGGAAGGTTCTTAAATTAGTTGTTACAAACAAACTCAATCTTTGTGTTGTTATAGTTCAGATTTTTTTCCCTTAATTATTGGCATAAGATGGGTATATGAGGTTTTCGGATTTAAATTGTACATGGGGTGTTTTGAATTATAAAATCTGAATTGCTTATTGTGTTCGAATTGTATAATCCAAATAGTGAAATTTTCCACCAAAAAATAAGGGGAAAACTCATTTCGAATTCTATAATCCGAAGATCTTAAGGGCATTTTCGAAACAAAATAGAACGCGCAAGAAATGAATACGATGGGAAATGTAAACCCCTATTTTATATATATATATATTATCTTAAAGATTTAATTATTTTATTGCTACTTCAAGTTTTTGAAAAATTTGATTTGGTCTTTGTGGAAGCCACGCCAGCTTTGTCTTCTTCTGAGAAGGGTCTCTTTCAGGATCTGATCAAGTATGATTTGTCTTCTTCTAAATCGCGTGCTAAGTCCAATTCAAGGACAAAAAGAATGAAACAGATAATTCTAATTTCAGCAATAGTTTTCAAATGACATTAACCATATCATGCAACATTCCAACGTCTTGATTTGATAGCTTCTCAAGGACTCTTAATGTGCTATCACTTCTCCAACGTCTCTACAATCCTTCCCTACATAAGAAACTGAAGACTTGAAGAACATAACAAGACTCTGTCATTTTAACTTGTGCCTCTACTCTGTCAATTTCAGAAGTGCATAAACAGTTAAGAATTTCTTACTAAGTTCATATCTTAGCAATTCTAAAGTCTTAAAAGTCTTACTCTATTTTGTAATTGATTACACCTCTGATTGTATATCAAGTGTAAAACCAAAAAATCTTTTATTTGATTAAGTTAGATTGTTAGAAGTCCATTTCAGGTGTAATTGAGCATTAAAATTCTCTTTCTTGTTTGCTTGAGCATTTGAAAGTATCTTGCTTATGTGCTTGAAGAGTTGTAATCATTAGTGATTATAGTGAAAATACCTTGGAAATGCAAGGGGACTTGACTACTCCTGATTTGTAGAAGGAACCATTATAATTGCTATGTGTCTCTCTTTCTCTCTTCCTTTATTTTTATTTAATTTAATATGTTTCAATCAAAATCGGAGTCAGACTCTAATTAGTGAAACACTTCAAAAAAGTTTTTCTCACCTAAACCAACAGAACCCCCCTTATGGTGGTTTTCCTCACCTAATTAACATTGTTGTATTGACGTGAACTTGACATGATTCTTTGCATTCTTAACCCTTTCTCGTAGAAAAAATTATCAAATTTGGTGTCTCCATATTAACCACCATTGTCGGTTCCATGATATTTTTAATTTCAACCCTGTCTCGTTTTCTGTAATGGCTTTCCAATTCATAAAAGCTTCAAATACTTTAGACTTATGTTTAAGAAAGTATACTCTGACCTTCCTAATCAATAAAATTCATTAGAGTGAATAACCTCAAGTCTTTCTTTTGAGTTCTTCCAAAGTACTCTGAGGAATTTTATTCACCCGATAATTTTTAACTTAATGAAAAGGATGATTTATGGATTTGGTTTGTCTGTCCTTTGATTTATCGCATCCATTTCCTGTAGTTGAATTTCTTCCGCTTGACTCTATATGCAATATGGAAGAGCAGGAAGATTCAGTCAACTCTCTTTGTCATATCCATTGAGAACCATATCGCGAACATCATTAAACGTCAACATTTTGTTTCTCGACGAGCTACTCGTAATCATGATATCAATGCTCCATGTATCTGGAAAGGACGACAACGATATCAATGATCTTACCTCATCGTCAAAATTTATTTACAACTGAGCTAAATTGGGTTGTGATGATGTTATGTTCATTTAAATGTCTTGAAATTGTTGCACAACATCTATTTGAGATTGAATATTTTTCATACATAATAGTAAAAGCCTCCATTAGACTCTCATTGGTATTTTCCTTTGAAATGTTAAAAGCAACATTATGAGACAACAATAATCGAATAACACCATGAGATTGTATGTCTAATTCTTCCACTCATCACCCTTTATATATATGTTGGTTTCTTTCCTATAAGAGGCTGATATATTTTTTTTCTAATATAAGTTATCTTCGATTCGCCTCTTCCAAAAGCCAAAGTATGCATCATTGAACTTTTCAATTTTCACCTTTCCTTTATCCGCAACCATTACCCCAACTCAAATATCTAACTTCCTTAGGATCATCTTTGATAACGAACCAAAGCTATTGATACAAGTTGCTAGGAAATTACGTTGAATTTCCCAACCATACCTACGTCTTCGGACTATTGCAAACCTTTATATTGAAAAGAGAAATTTACAAAGTGTTTTCAAACACTCACAATCTCTCGTCACCTAAAACTGAATTACAATCCAGAAATTTCACTAACTATATTTTTCTCTATAGCTCTCTTGAAATCTCTCTCAAGGTTGTAATTTTATTTCTCAATGTTAGAATGAAGTTTCATCGTACCTCTATTTTTATATGATTATGAGTTATTGTTTCATGATCAAGTTTCTTGATGTCCAAATTTACTATATGATAAGAAACCTCCTTCATGACCAAGTAAGTTATCTTGCTAGCTAAGTTTTGACTTGTTTCTTGGCTAAAATTTCTTAAATTCTAAGCTTACATAATGGTTAAGGGTGCCTATTAATTTTTTACTAACAATAAGTTGTTAACTTTTTCTTATATTTCATCCAATAAAATACAAATTATTTTGTTTATATTTTATTTCGGAAGGATTATACATGTATATCAACTCATCTAACTATTTCACTCATTACTATTTTAATAGTGGTACTTTTAGCAATTGAAGCTCGTCTTTTCATAGAAAGTAGCACACTCGATGATTTTCTTAAAAAATATGTATAATCTTTTTTTGAGGGATAAAAATATGTATAATCTTAAACGACACTTAATATGAACATGATGATAGCACCATACATTTGCCTTGCTCCCCCAGTCTTGCTATTGTGGAGATACATGATGATGTGTCCATGGATAATAGAAAAGAGGAACAACTATTCCTTTTAAATTTATCGGTTGGTCCCGGTACCCAGACCTGCCGAGAGTAATAAAAAATTTCAATCGAAACTGTCAAGGTTTGGGTAACTCGTGTGTTAAAATACATGTTTCGATCATGTATTATTTTCTATCCTTTTTACTTTCGTAATTTTGATTCTATCAAATAAAGTAGTGGAAAATTATTAGCCGAGCATTGAGTTTTTCTGTATGTTGCAAGAAAAAATTGATGAATTGCCAATCAATTTTGGTAAATCTTGTACTCATTTTCACATAGCTCTATTTTTTGCCGTGGAAGCATTAATAGCCTGTTTGGTAGCTCGGTACAATTGAAAAACGCGCGTCAGGAGTGGTATTCACTGCAATTTTTAAAAGCTACAATTCTAAGCTTCTATTGTAACGTGGTTTTGGGAAATTAAACGCTAAGGCAAACACACTATAAGTCTCTAACATCTTTCTCATTAGACAAATGAGCTTAGATCAGTTGGATTTAAAGAGTACTTTTGATGACAAAGAACTTCGTAAGGATGATCAATATGAGTATGGCCCTATTATTTTAAATTTTAGGAGTACATATATTTAAATTTTCCATAAGTGTGATGTTCCCATATGTATTACATAAATGTTTATTAATGAAATTTCTTAGTTTTGCTTTTATAGTGTCAAGACATTGATTAAAGACAAAATCTCAAGTGATAAACATAATTCCATTGGCTTTTACATATCGAGCCCTCAAAATCACCATCACCATCAATGGTGGATCATGGATGCCAATCAATCCAGGGATTGTGTATCACTTTCTTCAAAGCTCACTTCCTTTTGTTTTTTGTGTGAGTTGAAAGAAAGGAAAAGTTCATTAGTGCATCTTAAGCTTAGCTTTATATAAATTGGCAGCTATTACCACCTTTTGCACCACTCAACAAGTAAATAGAAGAAAAGAAGTGATTTGGGGTCATTTCATTATCATTTATCATTTTAAATATAGTAGTCTTAGATGACAAATTATTGTATTAAGATACTAATCAATATAAAATCTCTTATCTTGTTATGTCTTTAATCATACTATTTTTTTCACATTCTTTTGTTGCTTCTTAAACATCATAGTTAAACCAGGTCGGCTGCGCAAAATCACAAACTTCAATCTATTTGGATCATAATATAAAGTGAATTCATTAAATGGACAAATGAATATGAAGAAAATTCTAGGAAGAAACTGTTAAAATTATGAAGTGTCTATAGTAAGATTGAATTGGTTAATAAAATTTAGTTTACCTCTCGGTATTGGTTTTTCGAGAGATACTCGATCGTCCATGTTCACATTATGAATGCATGGGAAACGAACGATCAATTATTATCACCGCAGAACCAGACATACATTTATCTTATCGTCCATATATATTTTCCTCGATTAATAACCAGACATACATTGTGTGGTTTATTGCTAGTCAAAGAACATATTTAACAAGGACTGTCCTTATCATGTCATGGACATTTCCAGCTAAAATACTATGCTTTGCTTCAATCATCATGATAAAGAATACAAATTTGCAAAAAGATAATAAATAGTTTGATCTTCCACTTCAAGTATATGTGATGGAAATCTCATAAAGAAATTTGGGAAACCTCAAAAACAGCCCTATTAGCCAAAGACTACGACTATACCTAAAGATTCCATACTCAAGATTTAAGTGGCCTACTTTGTGATCTTTCTTTACTATTATTAAACAAAAGGTCTACACCTATCTCTACGTAGACCTTCATAAAGAAAATCCAATCCCCAATTGTGATAACTTACTTAATGTGTCATCTTTTCCTTTGTCATCACCGGCTCTCTTGAGCTATAGAGAACTAATTCGAATACCGATATCAAACATGATACTTACACAAAAACATTGATAATACTTTAAAAAAATCTTGTAAAAAAATACTTTAAAAAATATAAATTATTGAATGTACTACATGTGTTTTTGTCGGTGTCAATGATATGTCGGTATATGACATAGGGACGGATGCATGTGTTAGCTTGTGTGGGCTTATGCATACACAAATCATTTAGAATTTGTTTTTTTAGTAGTATAATATAGTAATAGTTGATATTTTGAGCAAATGGCCCACACCTCTCACACAACCTTTCTCTCTTGGTCCTCCCTTGTTTTGACCAAATGAAAAAAATCATTCAAAGTTTGTAGAATATGTACAATTTATATGTATGGCTCCTTCACTTTTCAAGTTTTTTAGATCCGTCACTGATATGACATTAATATATGTCAAAGATCAGACACGCCTTCAATCTGAATTGTCAGAGATGTGCATTGTTCTTGAGAATGCAAAAACGGTATTTATATTTTTGAAAAGAATAAAAGGATAGAGCCCTCTTAATTAATCATCTATCATTAAACTTTTAATGTAAGATTTGCAAAAAAGGAAAAGCAGGATCATTACGATAAAGAAGTTGGACACGTAAAATTAAAGAAATGTTTGTCCAAAGGTGAAAATGATAGGAATAATAATTTTTGAGAATGAGAATGATTAAAGTACATCCAATTAACTGAATAAACAGAAAAGCAATATTGAGGTTTAGTGGTTCCTAATACATATATTATATGATCACTTGTCAAACACCAATTGTTTATAAGAGAAAATTGTGTATCCTCACAAGCTTTGGTTCTCTGAATCGGCTATGAGACTAATCTTCGCTCAGGCGCTAAGATCACTTAAAGTTTTTGGCCCTACTTTAAAAATGTATTATGTGGAGAAACATTGGTTCTACCCCCACAAACTTGGTGATGCTCAACCAATTGACACATCAACTTTTTATTTGGCAATTTATATATGTATTGAGCAGGGAGAATTGTATGTGAAGATAACCATAATGATATTTAAAGGCAAAGATGTCAATTTTAATTTTATTGGTAATTAAGATGTTGGATTAGTAGGTAAGAGGGTAGAGGAAGTTAGATTCTCATTTAGTTGTATATGCATGAGACAAAGACTAAATGACAGATTGGTCTGTGATATGCAATCATCAAAGGGTGATTGAAGCCCACAAGAGGCTAAAAGAGATAGCATGTGGGCCATTTATGTTTTTTTTTCTCTTTTCTTTTCCTTATTTTTTCTTTTAAAAGGAGGATGAGTGATGAGTTAATTAGAAGATGAGAAATGTTACAATAATTGAGAGTCACTTTACATTGCACTTGATTTGACCACACAGTCACCAAACAGATATTCTTAAGATAATTCTTGTCATTTTATTATATCAAGTTAATACATCATACTATTGACAGACTTTTAGTGACTGAATGACACAGGTTGTTATTCCATGTGATGTTTGTTTTGTGTTTTGGTGTGAAAATGAAGGATGATTATCATACATGGACCCCTTTAGGGGTCTATTTATAACCATCAAATTTGATTGTATTATGCTTTACTATATCATATAGATCATATTAAACATGGTGGATAAAATATGTCATTGACACACAATGACATTGTAATCATAAGTATTTTTGTAATGCCAATTGGGCTACCTCAAGTGGTTAAGAATTAGGGAGCTAACACTCCCCATGGCCTTCTTCTAGGGTGGAGCATGATCCCTTTCCATACCACTAAAAGTCCCTCGGTCGACAATCCTACTCGGAGAAATCCTCCTATAACCAGAGGTGTGGACAACGATTTTGTGATACTGTTTGGATATGAGTTTATAGGATTTGGATTCCACACATTAAATGGGTGACACATGAATTTGTTTATCCAATTCAAATCAATGGTCGACATCAATTGATGTGCGCATTTGTTAATACATGGTTCTTTGACCACCTTAGTATATCATTGCCGCTTTCTTCAATTATTAGAAAAAACTCATGTCTCGCTTAAAGTAGAGATAAGGCGTGAAAGTAATTTATAAATAATGTGTCATTTTTCGCAGGGCAGACTCAAGTTAGACCTAAAACCTAAAAACTTAAGATAATATTTGAGTCTATTTAAAAAATAATAATAATCGAGTCTTACATTAACTACAAACAAGTCTGAATAGAGTATAAAGAATAAGCGTCCGTCATCTTATCCATTGGGATTGAGTTAGACACAAAATCTAAATAGGAACTTATGGTACCTTGCCTCCTCTTGCTACCACTAGGTTGAGGGGGAAAAATATAAGTATCTTTGTAAAAAGGACAAGAGAGTAACAAGTAAGGTGGATTTGCATTGAATAGATCCAACTCATCAATAACAATTGGTAGGTAAGAACATTTTGTTACTTGGAGCAAAATGGTGTACATGTATATGTCTGTCCTGTTGCATTGTATATGTACTACTGCTTAAGGCAGGGAGAGGAATGGGACCAGTCATTTCATTTTCATGAATCATGACCAATAGAGCTTCTGCACAAAAGATCAATACAATGAGATGGCTATATATGCATCTACAAATTCTGTCTCATTGTTAAAGGACATTTTGGTTATTTGTTTCGTTTAGACACCACAAACTAGTCATGAGGGTAGGAGAGGTGCAACATGGGACCCCATCATTGGTGTTTTATTTCTTCCCATTTTCATGTGATTCTTTTACAGTTTTGGCCAGCTCATTTATTGTCTCAATTTCTCAGAAGGATTTAATGCTTTTGTATTGTAGTTCCTTATGTAAGTTAAGTGTTTTGTTTGGAATGAAATCATGGAGAACCAGCAATCTTGTGCATGTTTAGAACGGTGAAACATTGCACTCACCTATGAGTAAGTAAATAGGTAAATTGGTATTTGAAATTGTATGTCTTGGTAAAAATAGTCTTTGGTTTTCGTGAATTGGTAAATCTATTCGTAAAATTGTGAAACAAAATAGTTCATCTATTAACTTTTATCTTTATAGATTATGACTTGATATGTAAGTTGAATGTGTGGACCTTTTACATTGATTCCACATTAATCTTACCACAACGTATATTAATTTGCATATGAAATTTAGATTTCTTATTTACTTTTGTGATGAAAAATTTGTCCGTAAGATGGTCCAAATTACATCGAAAAATTAGTCTCTAGTGAGCTGACGTTGATGCAAGATCAACTTATAATCTTGATTTATATTTTATGATTTCGGAGATATATTTCCAACGAAGAACTACATTGATCGATGATTACAATTTCGAGAATTAAGTTGACTATTTTCTGTTAAGAGAAGTTATCTTTGTGGATTTAGAATGGACACATGTTGGATGACCTTCAAACTTAGTTCCAAATTAAGACATACACACTTGTAAGGCTAAAGCTTATAAAACTACTAATTTAAATGTCTATTTAATTTAACATGATTGCATTTATGATCTCAAACATACAATTAAGGATTGACCCTTAGCCAAACACATTATAAGCAGAGTTTTGGATATATAATAACAACATGAAACACCTTATCACTTAGCTTCGACCTATACAAATACATCATGTCAAAGGAGGGACCAATTCTTATATAGAGAGGTAGGGTAGCATCAAAGATGAGTAGAATTTTATAACATGACAAGAAGGACACATAAGCCTGAGCAGTTGACAAGCCATATTTCATTTCATAGATGAATGAATAGCCGTGTTTGGTGGATCATGTTATTTGCCTTGATAGAAGTGAAGCCAGAAAACACACATGGAGGAGAAAATTGATTCCCTCTTATATGCAAATACAGATCTCGACCGTTCGATCTCAAATCAGTAATCTAGATCAATTAAAATTAGTTTATCGAATGTGTAATTTCAATCTCAAATCAATAGTTAAGACTGATTATGGGTTTGGATTCTCTCCAGTCACATGAGAGTAAATCTTGTCCATTAAAAACTTAATGCATATGGGAATTTTAAATGTTAAAGTAGAAGAAAAAAGATAATTAATGATACAGATTGTGTCACTGCAAAAGATGAGAGAGATTTCCACATGAGAAAATCCATTCCCACTGATTATCGCGTGTAATTACGGGATATTTTCAGTGCATGGAATCCCAATGCGAGATAGAATCTTTGAAGATTATCAAAGAGATTAATTAAAGGAAAGACAAGTACACTCATAAATGAAGAGATAAATAAATATTTGGAGAAACTTTACTTCAAGTAGTAGTACAAACAAGCTTAATGTCCCCATTCTTTCACTATTCATCTTGACCCTTCTTCTAATATTGATTTTTTTTCCCAATCACTCACTACTACTTTACCTATAGAGAAACAACAAAGACCTTTTTTTAAGTTGAAAATGAGAATAATAATAATAATATGATAGAGATTAATATTCAAAAATTTAAACTAATTGTTAAAAATCCCAACACAATGATAATGTTGAAGAAGCCTATTAGCTTCCCTAAGACCACTGAAGTAAGCTCCATGAGTTGTTGAATAATGAGTTCTGTGAGTTGCTTCACCTGCAAACAAAATTTGAAGTGGATATGAAAAATTGCTATTATCTTTCATCATTGGTATTGGTTCAGCCATTGTATCTAAATCTTCACCACTTGAACCAACTGCAACATAACTGTATGATCCTAAAAACAAAGGATCAGTCCCCCATTTACTCTTCAAAACTTTATCAAATTTCACTTCATTTTGAGGTAAAAAGCTTGAAACTGTTGATGAAACACCATTGATTATTTCTTCATCTTTGAGTGATTCAAGTGCTAATGCTTCTTCACCAGCAAACCAAGATAAGAGAACACTTGAATTGTTGTAAATAGGAAAAAGTGTAGCTGTTTTTCTCATCCACCATGGTATTTTCTTGTCCTTTGTTTCATTTTGTGGTGAATGAAACACCATTTGAAGAAAAGGAAACAACTCTTCTGAATTTTCATCATCAAGATTTGTTGTTTTTTGAGTACTCAATTGCATAAACAACTTGTTAACAACTCCAAAACCAAGCCTTGAAATTGCTTCAACTTTGAAAGATGGAAGCATAGGACTGAATAACATACCTTTATCATCATCATCATCATCATGATGAGAAATAGAAGCTTTTAAAATACCTAGTGAAACAGTGACAATGACATGATCTGCATACATAATAGATCCATCACAGAAATGTAGCTTAACAGGCCTAAAACAATTATCATCATAGCTTTTTTTTACTGGCTGCCATTCAATTTTTTTTACTTTTTTACCTAACTGAATTAAACCAGGTGGTAAAACAGAAGCTATGTACTCAATTATACTCAAATAGCCTTTAGCAATTGTGATTTCTTCACCTGGAAACATTCTATACTCACTTTCAGCTTCATAATCTAAACACTCCAAATCACCAGCTGAAGTATAAGTCCTTTCAGTATTCTCATACATTGCAAAAACTGCTTCTTTAAGCAATTTCTTGTTCCAATCTCCATAACCATTTACCTCTTCTTCTTTATCTTTCACTGATTCAAAGTAAGCATCAAGCCCTTGTCTCAAAAAAGAACCAATACTAAGATTCTTTTTAGAGCCAAAGTTTGAAGAAGCAGCTTTAACAGCCATGTTATAGTAACTAAGAACTTCACCTTTTGCAGTTTCTTTACTTAACTTTCCTTGAGAATACTCCATGAGATATTTGAAAAGCTTTGAAACAGGATCAACAATACAAGGTTGAAGATTGAAACCACCTTCAGAAACTGTTGTAAGGGATTCATCATTGCTATTACCATCCATGCACTCCCAAGGTTGGTCAGAGTGAAGTGAATGAATTTGTTGAGCAATCTTGTGAATTGGACTGTTACCAATTCCATGGATCCATGTAGCTCCCATCTCAATCTTGTCACCACCAAATTCTGATGTGTTGATTCTTCCACCAATTCTTGTTCCACCTTCAACAACAATGAGTTCAAATAAGTCCTTTGAAGCTGTTGAAGTGTAGAGCTTGTTTGCTGCTGTTAAGCCTGCCATTCCAGCTCCAATTATCACAATCTTTGGTTTTTTCACCACCATTGTTGCTTTTGCTATAGCTTTGTTTGTGAATCTATCTCAATACACAAGATAGTTACATATAGAAAAGAAGAAAGAGTGGTAGAAATTAGAATAGAATAGAATACAAAGTGTGTGAAGGTGAGATTTAAGTTACTTACAATGAATTTATAACTGGTTTCTGCTTTGTGGACTGAATGGACTTTTTTTTTGGGGTGCAGTGTGAGGCCAACTTGGTCCTTTAATGTAAATTATTATATGTAGGACAAAATTATTGAATACTGCATGGAAAAAAATAATATACTGTTCAAAGTCCCCTACTTATTAAAACAGTAAATCTAAACAACTACTAGTTACTGATTTCAAAGAAATCATGTCTGTGAGAAAAAGTGGAAATCATATCATATGTAATTACAAGCAAATTGGTACATATAACATACATCATCAAATAGTGTATGTTTGATATCTCAGTATGGCATTCAGCTAAAGCTATAAACTGTAGCTTCTTTGATGAATTTACATTGGGATGGAATAATTCCAATTAAGACATGAAATCAAATATAAACTTGTTACCTCAATTTCTGTGTATTTTTAAACTAGGCGTTTAAAATACACGACGGAGAATGAGGTATCAATATACAATTGAACCATCATATTTTTGTTCTCCTTGTCTCTCTAGAATATATGATGTGTCACTTATCAGGTCGCCCTCTAGATCCATTAATCACCATTCACCGCGCAGCCACACCGCCCCATTTCGTCAATATTCCACCCATGACCCATCTCCCCTTAAACCCTTCCCACTCCGTCTGAATCCACTCGGAGCACCATCTTTCGGCTAACCCACATCTCACCCAACACCATCTTTGACTCATTTGATAGAAGTATGACGGTTTTGACGCCCTTACTGCCAGGTCTCACGATTATAACTTAGATTTTAGTCAATTTATATATCGATACACAAATACAGTAACAAATTGCATGCAATTACACATTATAGTCAATTTTAGCCTTCAATTTTAAATCGAACCGTTCATATTACACAATAACAAAATTAACTTCAAACAATCTTAACCCTTAAGTTGAGATGCATTATTGCATGATGCAATAAATGTAAGAAATCCAAATCCTTTCTTTTTGCCCTAGACAACTCAACTGCACCACAATTAAGACCAAAACTGATTCACTTTGAAAATGGAACTATACCCCACATCCATAAATGCCCACGAGTGAGTAATAATTCACAGACAATCACTGAGCCCTGAGCTATAAGACTAGTGAATAGTGATCACCTAGACCAGGTAACCCATAGGAGAAAAAATACAAAACAAGTTACATGGTAACAACGAAAATGTGAACAAAAATATAAATAAATAATTATATAATAAAAAGGTTGATAGTGCCTTTCACCAACCTCACATGAAAAATAAGATTTGGGACTCCCTACCAAAACAAGTCAATGGTCTAGATCAATCGATGGGCTGTCCTTAGATCAGGTCATATGGTGGAGACCATACAAATCTAACCATTATAATCAAATTGTTGCATACCATCACATCCTTTTCTTCGTATACTATCATTTTTAGGGTATCCCTATTGACTTGTGATATTATAGCAGCCATGTTGGAGCTTCCATGATCACATTTTTTAAAGCTATGATTTTTTTCTCTCTGACACCTTATGAATGGCATATCAAGTTGAATTTCTTTAAAGAAAAACTTTTCATTCAAGTAAAATCTTTTCAAACCCAAATGAACAAACTTAATAATACCAGTATTGTCAACTGAGCTACGTCTTACAAAGCCTTCAACTATTTAAAAGACTATTTTGAAAATATTATTTGATTATGTTAATAATTATGGAATGCAAAGATAAAGATCATAATGATCAGTAAAAAAGCAACCACAAGAGTGTTCATGTAGAAGATATTCATTGAAATTCATAGTAGAATTAATGAATAGATTTATTAAAGATACTAATAGAGTATAATGGTGTGAGTTATATATAAGAGTGAGGTAGTCTAACCGACTCCTAACTACCTACACAACCAACTAACTATAGTTTCCCTATCAATTAAGTACGGTTTATGCAATATACTTTAATAGAATCCATAAGATAAACAAGCTTTCACATTTCTGCATTGTTGAATCTTTGAGTGTTTGATTAATTCTAAGTTGGTTGGATTAACTTCAAAAAATTCCCTTCACACGTACCACTTGCATTCATACGATGCCAAGCTGAAATGGTGGCAGAAAATTATTGTGTGATAAACATCGAGTTGTTTTCAATGTTATAGTATTAAATAGAGATGCACAAATCTCATGGATACAAAGCTATGATATATCAATAATACATATAAAGTAATGTTTTTTATGTCACGTGTCGCTTCCACATTTATTCTCAATATTTTTATTATTTTTCTATTTTTTAAAATCAATATTTTATTTGACAAAAATATCAACTCAATATGATTTAAAGAAAATATGATTTGCACTAATTTCTCCACAAAAATGACAACAATGAACAAACATTTATGATTATACAGTTTATAAGTAATTTAAGAACATGGTGACGGGGCATCGTAGGATATTTTACGCTATGTTTCTAGTTATTTTATTTGTATTTGAAGGCAAATAAGATGTCATAATTTAGAGGAGTTGTTCATGGTTTGAGGAGTATTTTGTATTGTTTTCATTTGAGTCGTTGTAAATCACTTTTATCGTAAATCATGCAACTATGTAGGTTTTTGAGTTTTTTTTAGTGAGAAATCATGTAAATCGGAAAAACAAGACTTCACGTGAAGGATCAAGGATATGAAGAATGAATATCAATGGTTCTTCGAAGGTTTTTGAAGACAATACAAGTTGGGGAAAATTCATCCCATGTTCCAATGCTTTCAATTGGTGACAGAAGAACGCTAAAAAAAAGGACGAAAAAACTGCAAATCCGCATTGGACTTGCTGCCCTATGCGCCCCTGTGTTTTAGTATGTACACCCATGCCCACGAGCTCGGGAAAAATGTAGTTTTAGCTTGTTTTTCATGCTGGATCGGAGGAATAAGCTCAACTATCATCTATTAATCATTAATAACGATAAGCTATAAATATAGACACTTGCATACTATTTTATTCATTCAGAAAGCTAACGGTACAAGACATGGGTCAAGCATCAGAGCTTCAAGGCAGAGGATCTCCATCCTCCGCTTGTTCTCATTAGAGTATGTTTTCTATTGTTTTGTAATGATAATTGTTGTCAGGTGCAAATAAACCTCGCTTGGTTATGGTTCGAAGATGAACCCCTTCTTATTTGTTGGATTCAATTAATAAAGTTTTGCATTCAACTTATGATTTAAGTGTCAGATTATGTATGTTCTCTAATGCTTTTTTAAACCAACAATGAAACTGATCTCTAGGTGGATTATGGGATTGACAATCGTACTTCCGTCCTTCTCAATTAAATTCTTTTAATCGAATCTAAGCATGAAGCTATTGTTTTAACTCATCTTAAGGGAACGTCGCAATTGTAATTGTTTTAATCGCGGCGATATAAAAATAAAACTTCCACCGCTATATCACGGGGTCATAATTCTCTTTTCTTAAATCAAAAGATATGTCATAAACTAATGATTAACCACATTAATTCCAACAAAGATGGAAGGGGGATTCAAGGATTTTTCTAATCACCATTATGCATTTGAATCAAATTAGCCTAATCTCGCATTGGGCAGGACAATTAAATCCCTATTTTCTATTTTATTTACTTCTAATAAATTTCGCTAATTTTTAAGTTGAACGACAATCCTTATTTAGATAATAACTTACTATTTTATTACCTACGAAGTTATGTACGATTTGATGCACCCGCTAAATTTTTGTCATCAGAGCATAATATCATATTGATAGGAGTATTGACATTTTACATTGTACATATTATTTATGATTTCTCAAGATGCTGAATGTTCGTAACACTAACGAAAGAGATTAAAATGTATGACTGAAATGAACTTAAAGAACTCAAACGCACCAAAAGTATCAAATCCATACTAAAAATATAGTTAAAAGACTAAAAGAACAATTTAAAAGAAAAAAAAGTCATTGTAGGACGATTTGATTTATGATATGCTCCAGATCACTCATTGTGACTGATAATAAAAAGACAAAACAATGCAAGTAAACAATTTCTTGATTTGTTTCAGCCATAATTTTGATGACTAACATCATAAACTTTTTCCTTTAAAAAATAAAAAAAATCATAAACTTTTTGCTTGTTGAAAACATAGAGAACTGTTATATGTAGCGTCCTAGTAGTAGTACTGGTCGTACTTGAAGACTAGAGAACTCTTATATCAACAAAACAAAAACAATTTGGTCAAAAAAAACAAAACAAAAACAAGAGAACTATTTTACCAAAAACCAAAAAAAAAAGAGAGTAAGAGAACAGTGAACTATATAAAATGTATTCAAATCATATATCGACAACGTGCCAAATAAAATAGTGGAATGTAGGGTTCACCAATCACACCATACACACCCTCAAAAAAAAAAATCACACCATACACAATTTTTCTAAATTATTTATGGGTAATGTTAACCGGTACTCCAGGGACACTGGTTAAGGAGTGAAATATGATAAGTATTACATTGGAATTTGTGTTGTCAACTCTTAAAAGCATAAAAAGTATTACTTTTATTTTAAAATTTCTTTTTTTAATTTCCTTAACCAATATCCTGGGGCATTGGTTAACATGACCCATTATTTATTGAGTTCGAATCTTTACAATCATTTTTACTTAATTACAAAATATAATGCGCCATTATCAAAGCTTAACTAATTACAACAAGTCAAAGCCCAAAGTACCCCATCATTTATTATTACTCCACATTGAATGTTGTAAATATTTTCTCAGAAGCTTGAATCAAAGGGGTCCACAGCTGTCACCTGTCTGCTGGCCTTTTATGTAAAATCACTACTCCCTCGGTTCCTTAATACAAAACCCTCATTTCAAATTTCACAAAGAAAGAAATAGCAGTACCACTCATTTTTCAACATTCTCTTTAGCACTGGTTTTTATTGGATGAAATCAATATATGTCTCACCATTTTGGATGGGTTCAAGTTTCAAAGTGTAGAGCCACAATCACTGGCGGAGCCAGGAAATTTATGGAGCCCAGGCAAAAAATTTGTTGCAAATTCACATGTGACATAATATATAAGCAGTCATAAATCGAAATAAAAGAGGTTTCTCATTTTGTCAACAAAAATACTATTTAAAATAGGGTTATTAATTTAAATTGACCATGTAATATACGTGAAGTCTGACAATTGACCCAATAATTAAATAACATGTATTCTGACCATGTAATTCGAGATTTTTATTATTTATAACCCTATAATATACGCGAAGTCCAATAAAGCAACCAAGAGATTGAATTTTTTCATGATTTCTTAGAGACGAGTTAAGAATGATAAAATATGGCTTTACACGGAAAAAAATTATAAATTTTCGACAAACGAAAAATTAATTATGAATTTTTAAAGTGTCAAAAACTGAAAAAACAAAACAACAGAAATCTCGATCTATCAATCGAATTTTGAGCTCATTATTTGCAGAGACATCTATAAAAATACATAAAAAGGATCTGAAAAGTTTCAAAGCATTTCAAAGTCGTTTAAATTTATTCTGATTTTCCAACCAAAACGTGCAAATTGAAATTTTGTTCCGCATAAGCGTATACTCACAAGTCAAATTTAGTTCCCTAATTTTGTAGGCATGACTAGAACATGATAAGAACCTTCACAATGAAATTTTGTAGTTTTTAAACGGGATACAAATTAATTATAAATTGTTTAAGAAATTCATAATTATGAGGGAATAAAAATTCATAATTAATTTATCCCTAGTCGAAGAAATTTAATTTTTTGTGTAAAGCTATATTTTAACGTGCTAAACATGTATGCAAAAAGAAGTGAAAAAATTCAACCTGTAGGTCACATTTTTAGACTACGCGTATATTATAAGGTGGTCAAAAATAAGAAAAATTCAAGTTACAATGCTAGAATATATGTTTTGTATTTTAGAGAGTCATTTTTCAGACATAATGTATATTACAGGGTCAATTTAAACAATTAATCCGTTAAAATAAGAGAGATGAACCCATCAATAATGTGCTAAATAAAATTAGGAGGTAAATGTCTTTTCTGAGACCTATTTGCGTTTGAGAATCTTCAGATTTTGCCCAGATTTTTCTTTTTGTAAGTGTGTTAATGGACTTTTGGGTTGGATCTAATGTGCAACAATTATCGATCGAGCCCGGACGACTGCCCGGGGTCGCAGGGCGGTGAAACCGCCCATGACTCCAATGATTTAAATCAATAAGAGATGTATGCATCAAAGAGAGAGTTCAAAATAGAGCATTGCTAACATTACTCTTCACAAAGATTAAAAAAGGTAAAAGTGAAATTAATATGTTCATTTTCTTTGAGGATATTAAATTGTCTTTGTAGTGTATTCAAATTTGACTTCTTCATATTTCAAGGTAAATTAGTAGTATTAATTAGGGTTATGTTTGAAAGAAAAAAAAATGCATCTAAAAAGTTGAAAGAAATGTTATATTTAAGGACACAATTTTTTCTCAATAGATGTTTATAACTAGGGACGGATGGAGTAATATATTTTATAGGGTCTTGTTAAACAGTGCCCTAAGGGCAATGGTTAAGGATTCCAATAATGAAAATTTTGTTTTGGAAATTCAAGTCTTTACTTTTTTCTTAGCAATAATTACACAACTTTTCGATGCAAACTTACTCATTTTAGTACTTTAATCAATGCCTCAAAAGCAATGATTAACATTATCCTATTTAATATAAAATCTTATTAACGAGTGTTATAAAAGCATCGGTTAAAATACTTAGTAAAGGAAACTCTGTGTTGAGAATAGTACTCAAACATTTGTCAATGTAATAGAAACAAAGGTTAAATATGTTTTTAATTTTATAAATATACCAACTTTTCATTTTAATTTCTTTAAAGAAATTATTCGACTTTTGATCCTCAAAAATTTTTCATTTTTACTTATGGGCCTCCTTTTAAATGCCACAAAATGAATACATGCTAAATGCCACAAAATGAATGCCAATAAAGTGCACATGTTAGCGTTTTCTTGTAGTGCTTGAGTAACAAGAAACTGCGTATCACATTTTCCTTCAATGTTTCTTTGCGATTGCTTTTTTGAATTGGCTGCAGCTAAACCTCGGCATTAACTTAACATCCATTTTTTTTTGTAAGAAAAAAAACTTAACATCCATTTTGACCATTTTTTTTAATAAGCCAATAATAAGAATCACCAATACTATTTGGTTCGCCAGCAACGACAATAGACTCAATAACACCATACCAACTTTTAATTCTGCAATGGCTAAGATAACTGCTAATGTATTTCTCTCTGGAAACCTTACAAAAGCAGTCACTGCTCCAACTATCTTTGATTTTGTGGTGTTAAAAGCTTTCAGAATTGATACTCATTATCAGTGATGGAACCAGGAATTTTATAGAATTTAGGCAAAAAAATTATCGCAAATTTACATGTGACATAATATATATAAATAGTCATAAATCGAAATAAACGAAGTTCGTCGTTTTGTCAACAAAAGTACAATTTGAAATAAGAGAGATGAAATACAATCTGTCAATAGTGTGCTAAATAAAATTAGGAGGTAAATGCCCATTCCGAGACCTCTTTGCGGTGAATATTCGAATAATATCAACATCATCAAGTGACTTGAATATCTCCCGCTCGGTGTAACATATCATCAAGTCATTAAATCACACATCATTGATATTGTTGTGCAATTTAGACTTGATAATCTTCATTGCTGAAAAAGCTCTTTCAACGGATGATGTCGACACCGCCAATATCAAAGCCAACTCAATGAGTTTGTAGACCAATGAAAATACCAAATGTTTCTCGGTTTGAACCATCTTCATAGCCAAACTTTGAACATCTTCACAAGAAGAAAAGGAAGCATGCCCTTTCACTTGAAGTACATAAGTGCCAAGTCTCTCCCTTATTGTTCTACGGTCATCATCAGAAAAGTGTGCATGATAAATATCAGCAAGACGAGCAAGCTTATCAACATCAAACTTGAAGAAAGAATTCTTGGGGTCAAGACATGAGAAGCAATCAAGCACAATATTACTTCCTTCACTAAAGCGGTGATCCATCTCCACACATATTTTGTCAATAACTACATAGAAAACTTTGCACGATAATGGTGAAGATTAGTGAGAATCCTCCCCTTCTAGTCTTGAACGATCCCAAAACCGATATTTCTTTATCCATATTTGGTGAAGGTGAGAAAAACCACAAGAAAGGGGG
>Ga0228711_1004722_pt1 | contig 20860 bp, 9 predicted proteins | sample MedpolnodulmetaG_2_FD_177996 | JGI IMG/M metagenome (GOLD analysis project Ga0228711, IMG submission 177996) | Root nodule microbial communities from Medicago polymorpha collected in Santa Monica, California, United States - brown nodules | ecosystem: Host-associated > Plants > Roots > Nodule... | reverse complement strand
CTCTCATATCATAAAAACTGTAAAAGAGAGAAAGATTTCATTCTATGCATACTTGAATTCCATCTAGCAAATCCTGAAGTGATTCATTTAAAGCTGCAAGCTCCGCAGAACTTATACCTGGAACATTGAATAAATAAATGGCCAAATTATGGAACAACTTATCACAACAGAGGAAAATCAAACCACAATGTTTAATTATAAAATATAAAATATTCGAAAAGGATATTTGTTGAGAGTGAGGTAAATGTACCGGATTTACTATCATTCTCATCGATGTCTGCAATTCCCAAATCATCATCATCGTTGTGTCCAGATTTATTAACATCAAGCGTAGGAACTTCGAAGCACATGAAGTGTGCAAAAAAAGAACTCTGAAACATAATCATGAATAGTTACACTTTTAAGTTCATTAAAGATAAACTAGTTTCAATAAGGAGTGAATATTAATAAGTTTCACCTCATCCACCATTAGTGGGATAAAAACAGTGAGCATCTTTGCATATGCATCAGAAATTGCAGAAGAGTCGGCAGAATTTACATTCTGACTAGAGCCCACGGAACCTTCAGGCGAAACATTTGGATTTTTAGAAATTTTAGTACTAGCACGAAGTTCATTAGCAAAGTCACGGGCCTGCGAAGGGATGTGTGAAACTTTAGATTCTGCATACACACTATTCTACCGAAACATAACAAACTAGTAAATATGACCTAGAACCCAAATTAATATTAACAAAAAGAACCAAAGGCTTTTTCCATTAGAAGAGTTGGTTACTTGGATCAAATAGCGTATAGTGAAAATTGGAAAATCATTTAAATAATCCTTTATAGTTATTTCGCGCATAGTTTTTCTAGGTCTGTCTCTACCTCTGCTAGCCTCCCCCTAATCTACTTTTCTTACTCTGCTTCTACAGACATTACGCATACCCAACAGCCTAAGTTAAAATTCTATAATATTTTCCACAAAAGGGGCTACCTTAAATTTATCTATAATGCAACCATTCCTAATACTATCATGTTTTGTGTGCCCATGTGTCTGTCTTAACACTTCTTCGTTCATAAAATTTGTGTGCCCACATGTCTGTCTTAACACTTCGTTCATAAAATTTGAGCTTAGACTTGACTCAGCCCAGCAAAACCGACTTGTTAGGTGAAGTTTGTGCAAACCTTATAAGTGATGTGGGACTAAACAAACCCTGCGCAGTGAAGGTGCATGAGGCTGCAATGAAGACAACCCAATGTTTCTGCAATTAAGGTGAATTTCCGAGATACACTCTCATACACAGGGATTTCAACCTAGAGAGTGGCCGAAGCAGGCGACCCAACAATAGATCTAGAATAGGCTATGATATTATCTTAGAATTTGGCCCAACAAAAGGTCTTTAAACCAATCATTCCTAATCCTATCAGGTTTTGTGTGGCTATGCATCAGCCTTAGCATTTTGTCATTAGTAAAATTTGGGCTTAGGAACTCAGCCCCCACAACATTGGCTTGTAAGGTGAGGATTGTGATTTCCAGCAAAATTATCTGGTTTGGCTTCAAGAAGTTCAGCCGGTTATGCGAGCTCATTGTCTCCGTTGCTTCAGTGTTGCACCTGAGATTCCAGTGTGTTTTCTTTCTGAAAGGATCATGGAGTATGAGTTGCGAATACTACATCTACAGTTCTTAGACCTCATTAAATTAAAGGAAGACTTACTATGAATCTAATATGTGAGGAAGAGGAAACCTAAATTGGTTTAATGGCAAGTCCAATTGCCTAAACCTGTGGTAATTATTGAAGGTAATGATTTTCCTACACTTCTAACTTATACCTAAGACATATTTTTGAATGTTTGTAATCCAAAACCAAATGACCTATCGATTGCACTCAGAGAAAGAACATGGACTTGTACCCAATATCCTCTCTAGACTCTATAAGAATCCCGGCATTGGTGCAAAATGCATTAAATGATGAAAATTGGGAGTTCCAAGTTACAACAGTTTGATGTAAAGAATAAATTTTTTGTAGAGACATGGAGAAGAAGTTTATTAGGGGTATGATTTCATATGAGGAGCAAAGGTGTGAGAATTGAGAAAGGCTTTGTATGGATTGAAACAATCTCCTTCTGTATGGGTTGAAACATTCTCCTTGTGTAGGATGACCATACTCTATTCTTGAAACAATCACAAGATACTAAAATCACAGTAGCAGTGTATGTTGATGACATTATCTTTACAGATGATGACTTGGCCAAGAAACAACTACTAAAGAAAATGTACTATCTGAGTTTGAGATAAAGGACCTGGAAAAACTGAGGTACTTCCTAGTAATTGAAGTTGCTTATTCCAAAAAAGTATTTTTATTTCTCAAAAGAAACATGTTCTTCATCTTCGAGACTAGGAAATTAGGTTGGAAGGTTTCTACTTTCTAGTATACTATGGAATAAAATCACAGGATTGGGAATGCTGAAGAATGCCCAAAAGCTGATAAAGATCAATATCAAAGGCTAGTGAAGAAATTGATATATCTTGTTGATATGAGACCATAGCAAGCATATGAAATTACCATTGTTATCACACTCATGCATGACCCAAGAATGACGCGCTTACAAGCAGTGAACAGAATTCAACAGTACCTCAAGTCTACAACTTGTAGGAGGCTATTATTTAGAAAGGGTCAAAACCTATGCAAACTTTGACTATGCAGAATCAGCCAATGATGGAAGTTCAATCACGGGTTACTATGTGTTCTTGGGTAACACATAGTTGCATGGAGAAGCAAGAAACAATATGTAGTTGCCCATTCAAATGCATGTTATTCTTAATGTGTGGCTCGACGAATATATGAAGTTGCTGTTGAGCAATTGCAAATCGCTCATAATCTAGCTAAGCATGATAGGGAAAAAAGAATATAGAGATAGACTAACACCTCATCAAAGGAAAACTAGGCGGAGTTCTAATTTATACAGTTTATGTTCCTTTGAGACAATAATTGGCACCTGTTTTATCTAAAGGACTTCCCACCAATTGGTTTCAAGATCTTATTGGGAAGTAGAGAACAATACATATCCACCATCTTGCATAGCTCTTTCTTTATTTCCATTTACTAGAACAAATTTATATCCTGTAACTTAACACTAATATTGAAAAGCAGTGGTAAGGAATAGTATATACATAACGAAAATTCCTTGTACAATGATTCAGAAAAAAAATTCTTCCACCTGTTTTGTATCACTCAAGATATCCAGGAAAGAGAGATTACATTGGATTTTTTTTACCTTGTCCAAGACATTTCATAAAACTTCATGCTAGTAATGTTTTGCAATTTTTGTTTCAAAACCTTGATCTTTTACAGGCAATTACAACAGTGAATATTTCCACATGTATAGTGGTCACTTCGCAGTTCATAAAATGCTAAAGTTCAAGTCATAGTTTACCACCAAATGATAAAAAAATAAAAATAACAATAATAACAGTAAGTATTTGTAATCTCAGACCTCCCTGCGAAGAAGCAAGTTTAGAGAACAACAATAAGCTTTTTTCAACAGGCCCAAGCAATTCTTATCCAGAATCTGCATGTTGAGGAGAATAAAAAGAAGCAAACTCAACAAATATAGATTTGCAAAACTAAACTTTGAGAAGATGTTGTATTTCATTCATAATCAAACCTTTAACTGTTGCAAAAGGCGTGCATATGTCCTGCACTTGTATCGAAGGTCAGCATGATCTGGCCTTTTCAACTGTCCTCGCTGTTTAGAGAAAGCAGACAAAGTGAAAACTAAAGATTTTAAGTTTATAGTTCCCTAAATAATTTATGCAGAAAATACCTGAGAAAAATAATTTTTATCATTCATCATGAAATCAACAAAAGTAGCAAAGTAATTCCTCAAAAATTCAGAAACTCTACTGACAAAAGTAGATTTAATTATTTGAAGTTCTCCTCGCTTCTCTTTGAACTGCAGAAGTAGAAAAACCACCATTAAAACCAATGACTTTTTAGGTCCTAAAAATGTTTTAGTTAGAACATGGGAAAAATATCTCATAATATCTTCATGGCATCATGTAGAGTAATTTAGATTATCTCTTAATAGGTTTTTATATTTCCTTAAGATTTATTTGATTTGAGAAAATATTTTCTGATATTGTTTTCGGGTTCTTGTTGTTGTATTGTTTTCTGTTTCCCTTAATAATTACAAAATGTCCCCTTTAATTTTATTTTCTTTTCAAAGATTTATTTATACATCAACCTAGGAAAAAAATTGAAAGCAGGAAAACAAGCATGGCAGTGTGTGACGTTATTGTGATTTATTAGTGAAAACAGAAAATGAAAATCATGTGTGACATTATTTTCTCTGATCAACAAACCCTTGGGTTTTATGACTTGTTTCCTTATTTAATCAAGATTATGTATTCAGTACTAGTACAAACAAAAGTTCAATGCTTTGTGCATATCCATCACACCAGAAAAATCAATTTCAGGTATTTCAATCACATATTCTCTCTCTCTTCCTCTTACCCTATCCAAAACCTTACAATTTTAACACTTTCCTCATTTCACACATCCAAGAATAGCTTATTTGCTTAGGGAGACTCCAAAATCAAAATAGGGACATAAAAAACTTATTAAACTAATCAAAATGCTAGCAACTAATGAATAAAAATCATAATTTCCTCCTTAAAACAATTTTATTTCTTTCATTTTTTTAACAAATGAAATCAAGTTTGTATCACCATGAACTGTTTTGTTACCATATTATCAGCAACTTTCCCATATTTACAAGTAAGGCAGAGAACATACAGCTCTCATCTTTGCATAAGTAGGATCTATGTTAGACGCTTCAAAATTACGCAAGGCACCGGTCAACCATTCGCATGCTTCTATATTTTGAAGCATTTGCGCTTCATCAAACGAATCTCCTGTCAAAAATGCTGAATACTACAGCAAATGAAAATTAATTAAAATATATATTAAATATATTAAACACATACTATGAAAATTCACCACATAAAGACATACCTCAGAAGGGATATTCAATTGCTCAATAAGTTTATCAAGCTCTTCAATGAGAGATTTGTTATTTACTGATTGCATTTCCAACTTGTTATTGCGGATTTCAATCTAGAAATAAGAAAAGTAAAGTGAACAAATATGAAGATGTCATTTTTTTTAATTAATGAAGTTCATTAAGACAAAGAGAAGATCGTTATAAATGATTAGGAGGATAGAAAACCTCCTTAGAGATAAAAGAAAACAAACAAGAGATTAAATAACACTACAATCCAGCAAAGCTACCCAATCTCTCAACAATCTATAAAAGAAACCCTGGAAAAAGTACCATAAGTTTTACATAAAGTATAGCCCGGATGCGTAAACTTAGCCAAAAGAAGATGTTCATCGAATGAAATCTCCTTGAAGATGCAACTTACTTTCCAACCATGTGCACCAAAGAGTGACACAGATTGAATATTGACACAAATATTAATCTTCTTTTAGTCTAAAGAGAGCATAAACTATTAATACTAAAGTTAAAGTAGTTGACTGTGATTTTAAGTGATAGCTATAACAGAATGCGAGTCTGTTATTTGGTAAACTATACCGTGCAGTATTACTTCCGCCTCAAAGTCAAGGTAGTTGAATGAGAGTCATCTTGTCTTCCAACTTAGGCTTGTGTCTGAGTGAGAAATCTTAGAGAAGTGGCTTAGTCAGAAGGTTAGCAAAATGGTTCCTAACAACTGGTTCCCAACAATATCCTCTTTGACAGAGACAAAAAAAAGAAGGAAAAAAATGCTCAAGACAATAAAGCTATCCCGTCCCTCTCCACATGGTTGAATAGCAAAGAGCCATTAAGTTTATCACTCTTTACACCAGTCAAATTCTCTGACGCTAAGCAACATAAACTGGTTCAAATGAAAAGGGACAAATCTAAGAATCAAGATTCACCACATGTGCCATCAAACCAGATATTCCACTCCAGACTAAAGTGGAACTTGGATGCTACAAAATTAACTTGGTAACTGTTTTGAAGCTAGATTGGGAGATAAAGGGTCTGTTTTCATGGTTTGTTTCTCTCCTCTTGCTTACCTTTTTTCCTTTTCACATTGTTCTTGGTATTGGTTTTAGAAAAGAAAACTTTTAAAATAAAATAAATGTAAGATATTAATATACGTAGACAACAGAGTAAAAAAATCAAAAGCATCTTCGCTATTGTGGTTACAACAGCATAAAGAAAAAGAAGAACAGAGATCAAACCACAAAAAGAAAATCTACTAGACTTGCGAATATGACATGTGATGCTTTAGCCAAGAAACTAAGAAATCAATTAAATGAATGAACAGGGATTTCCATTAACACTGCTATAAAACCACAGAAAATCGTGACGTGAATAGGCACAATGTGCTCCAACTTGAAGTTTACAAGCCCTTACTGATTCAATATCCTCCCTCATGTGTCGGAGTTTCACATTGAACATGCCTAACCATTCACCCATATCTTCAACACAATTTGAAGCAGCTTCAAGTCCTTGCAAAACCTTCAAGACACAAATTAGTATGAGTCACTTCATAAAAACGTGTGAATGCAAATTTAAACAACCAACTATGAGAAACATGGGGATTAATAAAATGAAGTAGCATTTTGCCGATCATAGTGTTGTTACCACAGCAGCTTTAATGGTTGAACCATTGAAGTGGCAAAGATGATATAAAATTGCAGCTAAAATATATCTGCAAAGGTTAAAGGTTTAGGCAGGGGATTGTTGAGGAGAATCTCACCTTACAAGAGTGTTTTTTGGGGTTCAGTTAAGCCTAAAACTTAATATGGTATTAGAGTTTATCCCAGACCCGTTATTGGACTATGATCTCTTTGATTCCACCATCATTTGACCACGTTCTAGATGGTCAACCGTAGGTGTGATAGGGTGTTTCGAGATCCCTTCCTATAATTCCACCCACATTAATCCATGCTTCAAATGTTCAGTCCGTGCATGAACGGGTGTGTTGAGAGTCTCACATTGACTAGAGACATGGCCTAGATAAGGCTTGGGCACCAGCCGGTTTTGTGGGGTTGGGTTAAGCCCAAAACCTAAGGGATAAGTTAAGCAAACTGGTTTATCTAAAAGGTAGAGAATCCAAGCTGTATTCGTTTTAAATAATTATAATCATGACTTGAAAAACATTGACGGATTTTTCAGTCTATCATTATGAATTCACAAGGTGAGAAAACTAAGGAACACTATACTATATGAAATAAGGGGTCTGTTAAACACAAGTAAACAATAATGTGATTCCAGTAAAACAAAGGTAATAATCAACTCAATGAATAGTTGTACCTCATCTATCAGAGGTTCACTTTCTAAAATAGCATGCACATTTGCTGCTTCCAGAGCCTGGAGCTCTCTTTTCAACCTTTCAGAAAACGCCTCTGCTTGACTAATACCCGTGATATAACTGCCCATTCAAAAACTACAAAAATTTAACTCTACACATTAAAGAAGATAGGATTTAAAAAATTATACAGGCATAGATGAATTGCTTGAGAGAAATTACTCTCTCAGCCTTGTTATTTATAACCAAGTGATTACGATCAAATCTACAATCAAATCCCTTGATTATAGGGATAAAAATTAACCAACCTAATCATATAGAGAGATTTTCTCAACAGAATATAATTCAAATCTATACATATCATAAGAGTATCCAACCAATGCAGGCACATAGTTGTTTCATTTGAATTCTTTTTGACAAAATGTACAAGCATCATGTTCGATATTTTCTATTTGTTGGGGGGTAGTAACACCACGGGTGTCCTCACACCCTTCTAGGTATAAAGTAATCCCTACTTGGTTGTTGGCTTAGTTCTATCCCCAAGATGCTTCTAGTAGATTTTAAAATTACACCATGACATTAGCAACTAATTTGTGAATGTCAATCGTAAAATATGGCCAAAAATTTCATAGAGAAAGTGAGGCTTTCTATGGCATTGAATAAACCCTCTGCACCCATAAGACATTATATTCTTACACATCATAAACATTTAACCTCAGAATACATTTTAAGCTGAATGATAGCACCTACTTTCCCAAAAGAGCTTCCATGTCTTCTTCCTCTGCTTGGGAGACAAGCTCCTTTTCAACATTGACTTTCAATTCTGCTTCATTAACAGCAGATTCAACAGTAGCACCATCTGTTTGGTTATTTTGAGTGGAAACTGCAGGTGTATTTTCCTATATAACATTGCTGAAAATAAATAGAGAGAACATAGGGTCTAGAATAATCAACAGAAATTGGTCATCGATTACATAGGGTCTATAATAATTCTCCGCATTAATTCAAGGACTTCAAGATCACTAATGAGATAAGTCACCCTCAGTCCAAAGTAATAAATGTTGAGTACATAAATTAAACAAGTAAAGAAGACAATGACTGTAGCTTGATTGTAAATCAACTTCAAGTTTGAGAATTAGAAGACCATTATGCACCTTAGCCCAAAGAGCCATCTCCACAACATCAATACCAACAACCTTAGGAAGGCGACCAAGGACATCTTTGCAGATATTCAAGGTAGAAAGCAGGAGGCGGTTCCTGCAATAATGTAATAGATACAATGAACAAAAGTCCATCTCCTTACATACAATCATAGGTGATTGAAATTTACTTGTGTAGATTTAACCTGTCATCAATATTGCGCATTGTCCACTGTGGAGGAGCCACAGTGTGATTTCTGAGGTTATCAAATCCCTGTAAGACATATATTCATCAGTACTCTGCACCCCATTGGAAAAAAAATAAAAATAAAAAAAGATAAACAAAAGACATTTAAAACAAACTTCAAAATACAAAATGGATGTATCTTGATTTGCTTCTGTTTACGAAACTGAGAACATTGCCATGTAAGTCAGGCTATTTAATTTTATTAATTATTTAGGATTTCTAATATTATAATTAGGGTTTTTTGTTTGGGATTCTTTATTGTTGCTTGTCAATGTTATTTAGGGATTTCGTTCTATTTTGGAGTATCTTTTTCCATCTTTTGATTAAGAATAGCTTATTATTACTACAATGTACACAGAGAGAGCTAGCAACACACTCTTCTATTTATCGAAATTCAAATGGTTCAGCTAAATCATGTAGGCCCCACATGAATTTAGTGGGACCAATATGAATTTCAATCAATAAAAGAGTGTGTTGCTAGCATAATTCTAGCGTACACGTATGGAATGCTTTTTATTACTATGTGATTATATGCATAAAGTTTTCTTCATTCAAAGAGTAAGGGAGCCCTAGGTTATCAGCAGAGTACCCTGCTTGGATTGTCCAACATCAACTATCTTCATAACATAACGATTTGTATGGAAGAAGGAAATATGGAACATTACCAATGTAAACGTACATCCACTGGGATCATTTGTTACAACTTCCACTTTTGAGAGATGCTTCAGCTTGTATATCTTAGCAGGCTGCAAGAACGATAAATGTTACACAACCAGTCTTTTCCATGGAACTTTATAGATAAAATATGTTAAAACATCTGACCAAGACAAATTTGGGACAGAGGGCTGTGAGGTATTAGCTGAACCAGTTTTAGTTTATCAGTTTCTTTTACCAACAAAGGTAAGGTAGACAATTTCTTCACTTCAGATAAAGCAAAATTGACACGGCTAAACCTTGCAGCAAGGGTGATTTCCAAAGTCGCTAAGGATAAGTTGTATATACTGAACAATTTAAATAAAAAAAGGAAGGCAGCAAAGGTGGTATGAGCATTATTTCAACTAGAGTTATACAAGGATCGTTTTTCTTATGCAGTCTTTTTGTTTCCTTTCTTGGGAAACCAGCACATGGAAGGTGGATTATGGAATAGGATGAACAGGAAACCTTTGAAAAAAAGAAGGAAAAAAAACAATACTAGTAACATGCCAGGAAAAAGCAACTTCCCTGGTTCCTTCGTGAAATGGAATGGGAATGGCAACAAAGTACAAAATTAAGCATGTCCCAGAGAGGCAAGGAAGAGGGATGAGAAGGAAATCACCTCAAGAACTCCTCCATTTGAATACTTTAAAACTCGAAGAAAAGCCTTTGTCCGTTGAGTTTTCGCTTTTGCTACACAAAATAACATGTTGTCACCAACAATTCTACAAATAAAGAATTAAACAACTATTTGCAGCAGTAACACAAGTTGACCACATGAAATCACCTACACAGAGCGGAAAGAAGATTGCTGCTCTCACCTCCCTTTCTATTCCTTTTGGTTCAAACAAGATAATCTTACCAGTATATAAACTAGATAAGAACACACTGCAAGCTAATGTCTCAAATGCTAATTCCTCTCATTTATACTAAACACAAGAAGGAAAAACCTACAATGATGTGTTAAATTAAAATAAGAGAAGCACAGTCTCTGTTTTCTGATTAAACCCCCGCTGTGGCCGCTGCTAACATTAAACAGAAATTGCCTATTAACTGGTTTCATAACTCGCATAAGTATTTGAATACATAAACATTACATGTGAACTCCTTATGAAATCAACTTAATCGAGTAAACCCTTAAACATATAGCCTAAGCTAGTGACCTCTATAGCACCGACACTTGATGAAGGCGAGTCCCGATGTCCGACATGTGTCACCAACACATGTGATTACATTGAATTATGTCATTTTCTAAAAAAATAATTAGTGTCAATGCGTCACTATGTCCTTGCTTCGTAGCTAATAACACACCCTCAGAACCAAGTAATTATTATTATATCAACAAAACAACCAACACAGCACTACAGGCACTTATTCATCTAACAAGTTCCATAAGACGCACACCGAAATTCACAAATGCAACATTTCGATTCATTTTGGCGTGACATTGGGTGAAAAATGCAGAGAATGAGAGAGTAATGGCGCATACTAGAAATAGCGAGAACCCTAGGTTTGGCCATTTGACGACCAAGCTTAGCAGCTTTTCCCCAGGTACCGTGAGTCTTGACAACTCGGATGGAAATGACGATCTTCTGTTTGGTGCCTTCAATTGCAGCTTCACAAGCTCGCCGGAGTTCGGCATCGTCGGCGCTAGATTTCGCCATTTTCGAATCTCTGATCTGAAAATCGATTTGAGAGAAGAAAGTGCAGAATGACGCAGGGTATTATTTTTAGGAGTGGAAATTGGGGAAAACGGTTTCAGTTGAATCTTCTTTCTCTTTGCTTCTTCCATCGTGACTCGTGTCACTTCACTGTTTAACGCTTCCAACCAATTCTGTTGGTTGCAAAAAACAAATTTGGCGGTCCATTGCCACGCCTTCACAACGATAATTTGCATTTTTTTTTCGCTCCAAATTTTCCATTTCATAATAAAGTTAACTGTTCTTGTTTTTTTCTCTCACAAAAACTATAGAAATCAAATTTGGAAAAATACTTCTAAAAAATAATAGGGGATAAATTAGCCGATTCAACTTGTAGTGTTTAATAAAACGATAACAAAAATATATAAGTTTAATTAATATTTATTATTTTTCAATTAAAATAACACGTGTAGAAAAAAAACAATTGTAAGGGAATAATTCACTATGTGTGCCCCACAAATTTTTTGATAAAGATTAGTCACGGCTGAAGAAACTTCGTATTAATATCATAGTAACAAAAAAAAATAAGTGTAAAAATTAAATTTAACATATATTTTAAGACAAAGTAAGTTATAAACTACTTTGAATTATCTTAACAAAATAATTCTTTTTTAGCCATATGAGTTCATAAACTACCTATTGTATTTGCCAAACACACCCTCTCTTGAAAAAGAAAAACACATAATTTGTATATTTTGACCAAAATAAATCTGCATATCTTGGACTTTTTGTCAATTTTTTCACAAAACCGATTTTTTTCTTCATAAACAAAGTGTTCAAAATTTGAGTATTGTGGATTTTGATATCTACGTCACATTCACAGTTTAACAAATGTTATCATTTGAACTGTGCTTATAATATTTATTTGTGCTTCTGCCGATGTTTGTGTGACACTTCACAAATCATTACTTCAAACGTGTGTTACATTGAAGACCTTGAGATAAACAGGTCCCTATAACAAAATTGCAAATTAACTATTTGCTCCTCAAATTACATTTAAATCTATGACCAATCTTTGATTTTCTTCCTTCTTCTTCCCTTTACTCCTTCCTTTTCAATTTATTCTTCCTTGTTGAAGGAACAAACTCACATGGTGCCTTCATATGTGACAGTATAAAGTGGTACTATATTACATTCTTTTCCATCACCTCCAAGCATAATGTAAGTTTGAGTTATAATTTTTCAAGATTACATACTACGTAATATTGCTCTTGATTTGAAGCGTGAGATAAAATCATGCATGTGTGTTGCAAACGGGAATCTGAATAAGTTTTTCTTGGTTGTTATTTTAAGGTAATCTTTTGTGTATGTTTTTCAAATGGTTGATATTTATCTAAATTCTAAAATCACATGCATTGTAATTGTTGAATATAGATAGGGAGCTTCCGAAATTGAGAGGTATGTTTGATTTACAATAAGTATTGGACATCCCTAAAAAAAAAATAAGTATTGGACATATAAGCACAAGACAAAAGAACATAAAACATACTTTTAAGGTATTGATTAAATTTTGGTTTTATATAAATTTTGGTAGACCAAAGGCTATTTTGGTATTAAGGCTATTTTGAGGCTATTTTTGCTCTTAATTCAAATGCACTATGAATTTTTATAATCTTGTCAAGATAGACAAATATCTGAGGGACTAATTTATCATTTACGTCACATTGAAGGGCGAATAAGATTGACTTATGAGATATTTTGCTTCCCTCATTTTCACTCTCGTTTAAGAAGAATTATATTATGGTCACAACTCACAAGCATAAATGAATAGTATTTGGGCATACATACATTAAAAGATTTTTTTTAATAATAAAAAAGAAATTGATAATAAAACGATTTAGTATTTTGATAAAAAAATCTTTTTATATATGTGTGACCAAACATTATTCATTTATGTTTATGACCATAGAAGAATACTTCATCCTTCAAATAATTAAACAAAACAACTCAAACTTAAAATAATTCTTCCTCTCCCCGTCATTTTTGGCTTACTCAAACTTAACGAGCCTTATCACTTGCAACTGGGACAATGTTGTGCATAAAACCTCTTATCACTCTACCACTATTGGAATGTTTCAATCACATCTTATTGTCTTAAGATGTATTGTAGATATTTCTTGAAATACTTTAAGAAATAATAAAAAATTACATCATAATGTAATTAATTACATACATGTGTAAACAAAATTATATGACTATCTATCTGTACATAAAAATTAAACTTATTTATTAATATGTTATCTTATTTTATTTCTTTTACATATTTTTATTGAAATTTATGTCTGAACACAAATACGAAAACTAAATGATGGAGGAGAATACAAGATTGGAAAATAAATTTACAATTTGCTTTGAGAAGGGATTTTAAAGTTGTGCTTGTTTGTGGAGATAGATTTGTAGGTGGCAATCAACTTTATTATAGGAGGGCGTTTGGCTGCTCATACTAGCTCTGATTTAATCCTAAGAGTGGGGAAGTTCTTTGTAGTCTCATATTTTGGGGGAGACTATCTAAATCACAAATAGTTTGACAAAATATAAGCTATCTTTAGACCCATATTAGTAGAGTTTTTAGTTGGAGAATTCTTTAGAATCCATGAAAAAATGTGAGCATCATCAGTAGGGTAATTTTTAAAAGGAGGAGGTTTAGGTCAAGTGTCTTAGGCACTGTTCAACCGGTGCCTCCCGTAAATTTTAATAAACGACGCCATTTAAGATGTTTTTGTTGTTGACACAAGTTCGAGTGGTTATTTTATGTATGCACTACAAACCAGTACCAACCATACCTATCGAACAAGATGTAAGTAAGTAATTTCCTTTTTAAAATAATAAATTAGACTAGTGTATTTTTTTTTTTGAGGGATAGATAGTGTAAATTTTAACTAATACAAAATAAACGTGTTATAAGATAAGAGTGCTAGAGCCCAACACACACTCCTTGAGATTTAAATGTCTCACGATAATAAAAACGAGTCGTTTTTTTTAAGGAATTATATAAAACAAGTCATGTTAAAAAGATGCTTGTGGTATGGAGTCTTAACTGCACGGTATGGTGAGGAAGCAGAAACTATAGGAGATGGAGAGAGACTAGCTTCGGTGTGGTGGTCTAGTTTGCTTAGCATCACGAGGGACTCCAATGAGGGTGTTGGTTGCTGGTTTACTGATCACTTACGACGTGAGGTGAGAGACGAAGTAGGAACTTTATTTTGGTGGGATCCTTGGTTAGAGGGAGGAATTTTGAAGGATAGATTCAATCGACTTTTTTTTTATCTTTTGTATAACAAATTGGCGACTGTGACATACATGTTTTCTTTAGGATGGAGGAGGGATGTGAGGCGTGGAAATGGCGACGGAGGTTGTTGCCTTGTGAGGAAGAATTGTGGAGTGAATGTCATGCACTTTTATTACCAATTATTTTGCGGACTGATGTAAATGAGAGGTGGATCTGGCAACTTCACTCCTCTTCAAAATACAATGTTATAGGTGTTTACAATTATTTGACAACAACGGATCAACCTCTAAACATCGACCATACTACAACCATTTGGCACAAGGAGGTTCCTTTAAAAGTCAACATCTTCGCTTAGCGTTTACTATGTAACCGTCTTCCAACCACTGACAACTTAATCAAGAGAAGGATACTTCAACTGAATATTTTCTTTTGCTCAGGCGGGTGTAACTCTCACGAGGATATTGATAATTTGTTTTTGCATTGTGACTTTTTTGGTCAAATTTGGCACGAAATTTATTATTGACTCGGATTGGTTTCAGTCAAGTCAGCTCATGTTCACGACAACATTCTTCAATTCAGATTGATGGGTGGCTTCTCAAAAATCATTTCTTCAACATTCTATTTGATTTGGCTCTCTTGTGTTTGGCGTGATATGAATGCCAGAGTCTTATAAAAAAAAGGGAATTCTATTAATCAGCTTACCTCTTATGTTTGGGAGTTGATCTTTAGTTTCACTTAGTTTCCGTCTCTTTTTTGAAACTCGGCTTGAACCAGCTGGTTGAACCGTGAACCGGTAGTATAACCAGTTCGAGCTGTTTATCAGATCGGCCATGCAATTGAACTGGTTAAAACAGACGTGACTCGGTTAAAATCGATGGAAACCGGTGACTCGGCCGCTTTTCGGAGTCAACCGGTTTAATAATTTTTTTTGTTTTCTGTCATTAACTAGTGCCATTATGCGCGGATTAATACTAATTAATGCCCTGTTTAATACAGTGAATGCGCTGCTCCCGTTTTGACTTTTATTTTTGTTGAAAAATCAGAATTTGAAAAAAATGGTTGGATATGGGAATCGAACCATGGACATGTATTACCACAAAAACCAAACCACTGCAACAACTTCTTCTTTTCTGTTAGTACTTGAAATATATTATATATGTATGTATATTACATCTTCATTTATACATCGATTTTTTTTTTTAAAAGCGCACATCATTTTTAAATATAATATTTACATAATAATATACATATCATCTCTCCCTTAAAAAAATTATTTCTTGCCAAAAAAAAGATCTCTCCCCAAAAATAGTAATATACATATCATAAATTTTTAGAAAATCTACATATTATATTAATATTAAATAATATGCAAAAAATAAATATTTCATGTCAATAAAATATAGCCAAACTCTTTAAAAAAGAATATATAGCTATACAAATATTATTATACATATTACATTTTAGTTTTTAAGTGGTCGAGTCATGAGTTCAATCAAATTTAATTTGGTTAAATACCAATAAAAATTATTCTTAAGACCGAGTAATCTGACCGAGTTATTCGATTTGATCTGGTTCAGTTATGCGGTACAACCAGTGACTTAATGGTTCGACCATTAACCCAGTGACTCAGTACCCTTGCCGAGTCGATGACTGAGCTGAGTTTGAAAATTATGCTTTTCTTTCTTAGTTCTCATCTAACACTCCTTATACTTGAGAGACTAAGTTTTGATTATATATTCCATTTTATCTTCTCAAAAATATAAAAATAAACAAGTCATGTTGAATTATATATAGGGTTAAATATGTTTTTGGTCCCTACATTTTGCCCTCCTTTGATAAATAGTCCTTACATTTCAATAAATGTTTTTAAAATCCCTACATTTTTCCTCCGTTAGCACAAATAGTCTCTGCTGTCAAATAATTAACGAGAAGCTGACGTGACAGTTAATGGACCCCATTTTTTAAGGGTTAAATATGTTTTTAGTCCTTATATTTTGCGTGACTTTGAAAAATAGTCCTTACATTTCAATAAATGTTTTTAAAATCCCTACATTTTTCCACCGTTAACAATATTGGTCCTTGTCGTCTATTTTCACTAACCAGACAAACTGAACATGCCACATAGATGTCACCAAGGACATTTTAGTAATTTCCAATAAAGTGCAGGGGCATAATTCACCTTTACCAAAAACTTTACTCACAAAAATTCCAACTTTAACTGCGATTTGGTCCTCACAGCATGAGGGAGAAGAGGATGTCGCCAGCAGCGACAAGAGAGAGAGAACAAATATGAGCAAATTGATGGTGGAGTGGACGGTGGTGGTTGAGGATGAGTGTGTGAGGCTGATGGTGGTTGGGGAGAAATGGAGAAAACGTGGAGAGAGGATGAAGATGAGAGAGAAGGTTCAGTTGAAAAATCAATTATCCCCTGCACTTTATTGGAAATTACTAAAATTTCCTTGATAGCATCTATGTGACATGTTCCGTTTGTCTGGTCAGCGAAAATGGACGACAAGGACCAATTTTGTTAGCGGTGGAAAAATGTAGGGATTTTAAAATCATTTATTGAAATGTAAGGACTATTTTTCAAAGTCACGCAAAATATAAGGACCAAAAACATATTTAACCCTTAAAAGAATGGGGTCCACTAGCTGCCACGTCAGCTTCTCGTTAATTATCTGACAGCAGGGACTATTTGTGCTAACGTAGGAAAAATTTAGGGATTTTAAAAACATTTATTGAAATGTAAGGACTATTTGTCAAAGGAGGGCAAAATGTAGGGACCAAAAACATAATTAACCCTTATATATATATACATTTTTTCCATCATCATCTAACATGTAGGGTGGGGCTTGAGTCATGCTAGTATCTTTGAAGAAGATAAATATAAATACTTTTGTAATTGTTTTTTAATCTCTAATGTCTTCTTTGTCATAAATTGGACATCATCCTCTCACCTTAAATTGATGTAATCAAAAAATTTATACACGCTTTTTTCTCAATTACAATTAGATTAGATTGAATTGAAAATCATATAAATAGGCATGGTTGTATAGTAGTCTATACAGAAGTTTACTCCGTTCTCATTATCATAATGAATTCATGAATCATGAATTCGATCCAGCATCCAACTTACAGAGATATTTTGATATTCAAAGTTATTTGACACAAATAACAGAACAATTATCAACAACAAATAATAATAACAGACCTATCAATTAGTTGTCACTGCAAAAATCACAAATCTTACTCACCAACTTTTCTCCCTTATTACCACCTCTTCCCCCAATGTTTGCTTCAAAATTCAACTTCGTGTGAATATTATTTACCCAAAAAGAAGATCAATCTTCTCTTAACCAATAGGAAAGCGCCAGAGAGTGCTCAAATTGTATATAACTACATGTATATGTAAATATAAAAATGTGTGTAAATGGATGAAACCGATTCACAAGCCATGAGTCATTAATATCAGATACCACCCTGACATGTCGACACCAGTAATAATTACACATGTCAAACATCGAACACGCCTTTCATCACAGGCAGTGAATTGAAGATTGGTCAAGAATCAAAAGAAAATGGAGTCTGTAATAGATCATAGGGTGCCCAAAGTGCATCCAAAGGACAAGGCCTACTAGCATCCAATCTAACCCAAGGCTTACCTTTCCCACTCCAATGCAATAAACTCACAGGACCAGGGTGAAGATTTCTACAAAGACCACGAAAATTATCACCACCAAGTCCATGTTGATTCCACCTATGATCTACCGGAGCAATATTCCCGGCAAAAACAAGCAAAAACGGCGGCAATGAACCCAATTCATAGATCCTCATCCTCTTCTGCAACTCCATCCAATCCTCAATCTTTGCAGTATAATCCCCTTCTCTCCATCGTTCCAAATCAATCACCATCACACCCGTGTTGAAATAACACGGCTTTCGATTCGCAAAAGTGAGAGACAAAGAAGGATTAGACCAAAACGATGGAGTAAAGTATGAACTGAAATTTGCGTTGCAATATTCAGGTGCTGCTAAAACAGAGTTTTCTCCTAAGGGTGTTTCTGCTAATTTTGCAATGTCATCAACAAGAATAAGATCCGAATCAAGATAAACAACGCGGTTAACGGAAAGTGGTAAAAGATTTGGTAAGTAGCTACGAGCGTAGTTGAGAGGACAATCGAGAGCTGAACGAATGGAGGTTGAGATGAGTCCGGTGACAGTGGTGTCATCAAAGGTGTAGAGATGGAATTTGAGGTAGGGGAAGGAGGTTATGATTGCGGCGCGTAGATTGGACGCGTTTGATGAACAAACAAAGTGGAAGAATATGTTTTGTGGACATGATGAATGTTGGAGGATTGATAAGATTGCTGCCATGGATCCTCGGATGTATGTTGTGTCGAGTGTCATTGCTACTTGGACTAGTGTTGATTTTGAAGTGTCGGTAATGGAAGGGCATTTTGGGGAATTGTAGAATTCAGGGGCTTCTTTGAATTGATGGGTTATGGTAGATGATAAACAAGGTACAAAGAAAAACAATAGGATGAGAAATAAGAATAGGAATGGTGGTTTTGGGTTGGATTGCATAATTTGATTTGTGTGTTTTTGTTGAGGCCGGTGTTTGTGAGTGTGTCGGTTAAGAGTGGGGTGGAAATTTGAAAGATCTGTGAAATTTGAAACAGACACGGTTTGGACGGTGATGATGGTAATAGAAAAAGGGAATATATTAAAGAGAGAATCTGGGAAAAAGGGAGGGAATAGAGTAGCTGGATGGGCTGGCTAGAATAGGGAAGATGAAAAGTCAAGAATTTATGAAGGGTGGAATTTGGCATAGTTCACATTGCTCTTGTACTGGAAGTATTTATGACTCATCGTGGATGGTTTGCTAGCGTTTTCAGGTTTTGGTCCACATTAAATTACAGCATCCATTCCCTCTCTTTCCAAGTTTCATTTCCCTCCCGTTTAAACTGTCGGCGGTAACTTCTCTTCTCTTGTCTCACTCTAGTATTTTACACTCTTTTTGGTAGTATATATATATATATATATTAGAAATGTTAACTTCTCTTCTCGGGAGACATTGGTTAAAGACTTAAATAATAACTTTTTATGAAAATTTGTGTAATAAAGTGTATCAGAAATTAAAATATAATTTTTGAATCATCAAAGAGTATACGGAGCATTTCTCATATTTAGAAAATCATACAAATATTTTGAAATAATTAGGAAATTTTAGTTTAAAACTGAGGACAAGTGGCATATTCAATTTTTTCAAAGTCTAACCTGCAAAATTTGTATTTTTCATTCTTAATGTTTTAGGGCACTTATTAATAAGTCTTCTCCTAAAGAGTGTTATTGTGACATTTGTTAAGGTAACAAATGTATAAGTTTTGAGTTTAGAAGTGAGAAAAGGTAATCTATAATTTTTTAAAGTTTTACATTTTTCATGCAAAATATTTATTTTAGTATTCTTAACTAGCATTGTTATGATACTTGTTAGCATCGTCCAAATGATTACTCTCTCCATAATAAAATAACCAAAATGTATAGTTGAAAAGATGATGTATGTGGACTAAACTTTTAATCACCTCCATTAACTTTTCAACTACCATTTTTGTTTATTTTTATCATGGATGGAGTAGTTGTTATGCTGCAAACATGTCTTGCAACATGTTTGATATAGTGGGACGACAAACATTCAAGTTTTTTTAACCCTTCGATTCTTAAGGGAAGAAGCTCCAGTAATCTGAAGTTTAACTGAGGTAATTATAAACAAACCGAGAATTGTTGAAACAAGAAATCAAACTCGAATTCTCTTAAACTATTCGTTTTTTTTGTTGAAACTCACTAACACATGAGCTCAATCAATTAGTTATATTTAATTTGTTCAATTCAACTTACAGTTTAGAGATTTTTTAAATTTAATATCAGCTCATGAAAAATTAAAAAATGATTATCAGTACTTAAATGTAATTTTATTTTATTTTTATGAAAGTTATATGTAATTTTTTTATACAGTAAAAAACATCACATTCTTTGTCAGTGTCCCTGTGTCGATGGCTCCATGAATATTGGTATGTAAGGGGCCAAGAATTTGAACCTCAAATTCATCACTTCTTTTATATTTATAGTGTTTGATTCTAATCACTAGACTACTTGACCTAGAAATTTATATTCTTTTGTAAAAAAAATTACACTCTAAGACCTTGATAATACATATTATTTATTTCCCTAAAAAAACACATTATTTACCCTACCCAAAAAAAACGCAGATTTATTTCATTAAATATAGATGATCTGAATAATATATTATGATTAATTAAAAAATTTATATATTTATCCACATGAGCTTAGCTTTGTTGGTATGCATATTGCATAGGGGTTAGGGAATCCCAAACACCTCACTTATTCTCCTTAAAAAGAGAATTTTTAACCGCTAAACTACTTGATAAAAAAAAACTTTTATATATTTTAAGCAACTATTTTTTATCAACAAAGGGTTGTCTGGTGGTTAAACTTTTACAATGTTATGAATCCATGTTAGAACTTCAATTAAAG